>Ga0214923_10000416_pt1 | contig 65430 bp, 61 predicted proteins | sample LL1510_MetaG_FD_177993 | JGI IMG/M metagenome (GOLD analysis project Ga0214923, IMG submission 177993) | Freshwater microbial communities from Lake Lanier, Atlanta, Georgia, United States - LL-1510 | ecosystem: Environmental > Aquatic > Freshwater > Lake | place: USA: Georgia | collected...
GGATTTGCTTCCCGCACTGTACGAGACACTCAGGGCCGAAGGCTTCCCGCCGCCCCTAATCGTCACGCCTGAGGAGTTTTCCGATGCCGGTTGAATCCCTTTACGCCGATCCCGTGGTAGCTGAAATCCACGAGGTACGCCGTCGCCTGCTGGAGGCTAGTGGCGGCGATGTCGCAAAGTTCCGCCAGCGGCTGCGTGAGAGGCAGAGCGTGTCAGGGCGGCGAATCGTGTCCGGTTCAGTGAAGAAGCACACGGAACCAAGCGATGCAATGGACTCGCGGGCAGCGTCCTGAGTGATGGATCGTCCTGTGGCCGCGAGCCATTGATCGCCGCCGTTCGATGAAAAGTGAACAACCAAACATGAATCGTGGAAGAAGACATGCAGGCTGGGCAGTGGCTTTGGCGCTGTTGTCAATGCGTCTCTTTGCAGCAGAGCCCAGTCAACAGGAGGCTGCGGACCCCAAGGCTTATTTGGCACACGTATCAGATCTGCTGAAAAAGAAATGGCCGACCAATCGCACCGTTAATATCGTCTGCCACGGACATAGCGTTCCCGCCGGATACTTCAGGACTCCAGTGGTGGATTCGCCCAACGCTTATCCCCACCTGCTTTTCACGGGCTTGAAAGAGCGTTTCCCTTTTTCTGTTATCAACGTCATCGTTACTGCAACCGGAGGTGAAAATTCCAACCGGGGCGCTGCCCGATTTGAGAAAGAGGTTCTCGCGAAGAAGCCGGATGTGGTGACTATTGATTACGGCCTCAACGACCGCGGCCTGGGGCTGGAGAAGACGCGCACCAATCTCGTGAGCATGATCAAGAAAGCGCAGGAGCAAAATGTTGCTGTTATTCTGCTGACACCGACCGCAGATACGGGCGCCAAATTAGACAATCCGAATGACCCGCTCAATCAGCAAGCCGAACTGATTCGTTCGCTTTCAAACGAATACCAGGTTGCGCTGGTTGACAGTTTGGCCGCGTTTCAGGCTGCGATCAAAGACGGGGCAAAACTTGACGATCTCATGTCGCAGGGCAATCACCCGAATCGCAAGGGGCATGATCTCGTGGCTGAACGCCTGCTGGAATGGTTTCCGCAATAGGAAAGGCATCCATCGAACCAATCGATGCAATGGACTCGCGGCGGCGTCCCGAGTGATAGATAATCCTGCGGCCGCGAGCCATTGATCGCAACCGTTCTCCGTGTGGTACGCTATTGGTCATAGCGAGCCATCCTTCTCATCGTCACCACGCAGGTCTCACATGAGCGCGACTCCGTACACGGCTGTCATCCGGCGCGATGGCAAATGGTGGATTGGTTGGGTAGAAGAGGTGCCGGGCGTGAACTCGCAGGGCGAGACGCGCGAGGAGCTTCTCTCCAACCTACGTGAAGCCCTTCATGAAGCCATCGAAATGAATCGCGAGGATGCCCGTAAGGCCGCTGGCGAGCAGTTTGAGGAAGTGGCGCTACAGCCGTGAAGCGTCGCGATCTTGTTCGCCATATGGTCGATCACGGATGCGAGCTGGTCCGTGAAGGCGGCAACCACTCGTGGTGGGGAAATATGATCCTCAAACAGCGGTCCGCCGTGCCACGCCATAGGGAGATCCCCGACTTCCTCGCCAAGAAGATCTGCCGCGACCTTGGCATCCCGGCGCCGGGCGAGTCCAGTGAAGAGGGAGAACCAGACGCTGGATCAGACGGCGGGGCACGCCCAGCGGAGTAGCCGAGCCGATGGTCCGCCGCTGATCAGCTTTGGCGTTCTCCCGCCGAAAAACTGCTTGCGGCAGGCATCTGTACGGGCGTTCCGTCTGCTGCTAGAATCGAGTTGTTGCCTTGCGACCTGAGGAGCTCCGATGACGTTTACTGCCGTCTTCATGCCGGTGCCCGAGGGCTATATCGGATTTGTCGAGGAAATCCCCGGCGCCAATAGCCAGGGCGAGACGCTCGACGAGGTTCGAGAGAATCTGCGCGAGGCCGTCCAACTGGTTCTCGAGGCAAATCGGGAATTGGCAGAGCAAGCTCTGATCGGCCAGAAAGTCGAAAGAGAGCCTTTCGAACTGGCTTCGTGATGAAACGGGTTGATTTGATTCGTCACATCGAGGCCAGCGGCTGTGCCTTTCTGCGCGAGGGCGGCAGGCACACGGTCTACGTCAATCCAACTGCACGGAAAGTATCCACGGTTCCGCGACACCGTGAGATAAACGACTTCATGGCGAAGAAAATCTGCCGTGAACTGGAGATTGATGAGCCCGGCAAAGCGCAGAAGCCCGAGCAGGGAGAACAAAGCGACGCAGCGGACTCGCGATAAAGTCGGAACTGATGGAAAGTCCAAGGTCGCGAGCCGCTGATCGCAACCGTTCGGCGGCCAACGAGGTTGCACCAAATGGGCATTGTCTCGCTGTTCTTGATGCTTATGGCCGTCGGTGACGCAGGCTTGCGGCCTGGCGATCACACGCGAACCGTTTGGGTGAACGGTGTGCACCGGAACTACTTGGTGCATGTGCCTCCACAGTACGACCCCGCCACGCCCATGCCGGTGGTGCTGGCTTTTCACGGTGGAGGCGCAAACGCCGACAACATGGTCGTTTTTAGCGGACTGAACGAGAAAGCCGACCAAGCCGGGTTCATCGTGGTGTATCCCGCGGGCAGCGGCCGACTCCAAAGAATGCTGACTTTCAATGCCGGCAACTGCTGCGGCCATGCGGCCGCCAGCGATGTCGATGACGTGGCGTTCACCCGGGCGCTACTCGACGACCTTGCCGAGGTGGCGAATTGCGATCAGCGACGAGTGTTCGCGACCGGAATGTCGAACGGGGCGATGATGAGTTACCGGCTCGCGTCCGAGTTGTCGGATCGAATCGCTGCAATCGCCCCGGTTGGCGGGCCGATGGGCACAAAGGAATGTCATCCTCACCGGCCCGTGCCCGTCATGCATTTTCATGGCGATGCGGATGAATTCGCGCCGTTCAAAGGGGGCCAGGGCCGGGGCCCTTCGGGTACTGATTTCTATTCCGTCCAGCATTCAATCGATGCGTGGGTGGCCGCCAATGGCTGTGACAAGACGCCAACGACTACGCGGCTCGTCGACCGACAGGACGATGGTACGACGATAAGGCTGGTGCGGCATGGTTCCGGGAAGGAGGATTCAGAGGTCGTGCTCGTCGTCATCGAAGGCGGCGGGCATACCTGGCCTGGCAAGGAGCCTCGCATGCGTTCTCTCAGCGTATCAACCCGCGACATATCCGCCAACGACATGATGTGGGAGTTCTTCCAACGACATCCAATGAAATGAAACGGGTCAGCCGAACCAAGCGATGCAGCGGACTCGCGAAAACGCTGGTCGTGATGGATCGCCCAAGGTCGCGAGCCATTGATCTTCATCGTTCTGGCAATCCGGTATCATGCAATCTGAAGTGTAGGCACGCATGTCCACTGATATCTCGATTGAAACGATGTCCGTCGCCGAGAAGGTGCGGCTCCTTGAAAGCGTTTGGGAGAGCCTGTGCGCTCACCCCGGTGATGTGCAGTCGCCTGAGTGGCACCGCGAAGTTCTCGAGGATCGTAGGCGTCGGCTCGAGGACGGGCGTGCAACAGTGTCCGCATGGACTGACGCGAAGGCCCGCTTGATGCAGCTCGGTCGATGATTGTCAGCATTTCCTCCGATGCGGAGGCTGATCTCGCCGAGGGCTATTGGTTTTATGAGCGGCAGTCGCCCGGGCTCGGCGACTATTTCCGTAGCTGCTTGATCGCCGATATCGATTCCCTCTCGTAGTACGGCGGCATTCATGAAAGCGCCCTCGGATACCATCGGTCTCTGTCGAAGCGGTTTCCCTTTTGCATCTACTTCACACTGAGCGAAGGCATGCTGATGGTCGTTGCGGTCATCGATGCCCGCCGAGATCCTTTGTGGATTCGGCGGAGACTGGCGTAGCAGGGCAGCCAGAACCAGTCGCTGGATCAGACGGCGGATAGAATCCAGCGGAATGGCGAGCCCGTGGTCCGCCGCTGATCGGGGCCGTTCGGGGCACTGAAGAGCGCTATGGATGGAGCGGGTTATACCGCGTAGCTATGCCTGAACTCAGCCGCTTCTACGGGATCATCATCCGGATGTATTGCGAAGTGGGGCCGCACCATTCGCCTCATTTCCATGCCTATCACGGCGACGATGAGGCCGTGTACAGGCTCGATCCCATCGAGCTGCTCGCGGGTAGCCTTCCACGCCGCGAGGCTAGACTGGTAGAGGCATGGGCCGAGTTGCGTCACTCCGAGTTGCTCGCTGACTGGATTCGGTTGCAGGCCGGAACACAACCGTTGCCCATCGACCCTCTTCCTTAGGTGCTGCGATGATTCACGCCCTCCACCGCGTCACGGACTTCCAAGTGATCGGTCCGCATCGGCTGCGAGTCTCGTTCCGCGACGGTATGGTGCGAGATATCGATTTCCAGCCCGTGCTGGCCGGATCGTTGTTCGGGCCGCTGCGTGACCCAGAGATCTTCAAGCAGGTTCGGTTGGATCCCGAGGTTCATACCCTCGTCTGGCCTAATGGCGCGGACTTTGATCCAGCCACCCTTCACGACTGGCCAGAGTCGCTCCCTGCGATGGCCGAGCGGGCGCGTGCATGGGAAGCCAACTCCGCCCCGAACCAAGCGATCGAGCAGAATCGCGATAGCGTCCTGCGGAGTTGAGAATCCTGGGGCGCGATCTGCCCATCGCGGCCGTTCGCCAATATGAATCAGGAAGCCGGTTCTGATGGCGATTCCCGACTTTCGTGACGACGGCCGGTTGCCCGAGGGTCTTCACTTCGCCACCGAGGCCGAGGTGACGTTTCGCTTTGGCGGGGCAACCCCTCGAAGGCATCGCCTTGCTTTGCGGCTTCGACGCTGGATCGAGTTGGCGCGAGCCGTGTCTGCCAAGCGTTTTCTTGTTGATGGTAGCTTCGTGACTGCCGTGCCAGACCCCGCGGATGTCGATGCCGTCGTCTGGCTCGACGATGACTTCTCGATTCGCATATCCCGCGGTGAGATAGCGGCCGTGGAGCTCGAGATGATGCTGCTGACGCGACAGCCAGCTCCGCTGGTGACGCAGCCGCCGCGGCTGAGCATCTCCGCGTATTGACCGACGTGCCGCTTCTGGAGGTCTCGGCCGATGCGGAATCGCTCGCGGCTGCCTTGCTCGACGATGTGCCCCTGCCACCACAAGCAGCCACCGATGCCCTGCATATCGCAGTCGCGGCCGTCAACGGTGTCGAGTATCTCTTGACCTGGAATTGCAGGCATATCGCCAAGCCCGCCCTCAGGCCGCGGATCGAGTCCGTTTGTCGTAAAATGGGGTACGAGCCGCCCGTGATTTGCACGCCCCAAGAACTGCTGGAGATCGACGATGGAGCCTGATCCGGTCGTTGCCGAAGTGAGAGCCATTCGCGAGCAACTGGCTGCCCGTGTTGGCTTCCGGCTCCATGACATCGTGAAAGAAGCGCAGCGGCAGGATGCTGCTGGCGACAGAAGAGTTGTCAGGCTCCAACCGCGAAGACCGATTGCCGTGGGCTCGGGCGCAACGTAACCAGAGCCAGGCGCTGGATCAGACGGCGGCCATCGTTCGGTGGTGTGGAGGATCACTTGGGCCGCCGCTGATCAGCCTCCCCGTCATATCTTTGGTAGGATGATCAAATGGTCGACCTAGCCCAGACACTGTTGGAACTGACAGCGCTGCCTATTCATGATCGGCTGCGCGTGGTCGAGTCGTTGTGGGACAGCATCCCGGCAGACTCGCCCGTCGCGGTTTCTCCCGAGCAGCGGGCGGAACTTCAGCGGCGCATCGCCGCCCATGAGCGGTCGCCCGAGCGATTGCTCACGTGGGACGAGGTTCTTCATCGCCCGCGGGACGGTCGATGAAGTTCGTGCTTCGGTATCGCCCCGAAGTCGTCGCAGATATCGATGCTGGGCGCAGGTGGTACGAGGAGCGGTCCGCAGGTCTCGGCTCGGACTTTGTCGTCCAGTGCTCCGAGGACCTTGCGAGGATTCAACGGAATCCGCAGTTGGTCGGCGTCGATGCGTATGGTGTGGGATCCCTTCGCATCCGCCGCTTCCCTTATGTCATCCACTACCGTATCGAAGGCGAGATGATCGTGGTATTCGCCGTCATGTTTGGGGGCCGCGACCCATCGGCTTGGCAAGAGCGGATAGAACGAAGCGATGCAGCGAACTCGCGATAAGGTCGGTAGGCCTGGATTGTCCAAAGGTCGCGAGCCGCTGATCGGAATCGTTCGGTGGGTTGCGATACGACCGCGCAGTGCTCCAATGACCCGCATGTGGAAGTGGTTGGTATGCGAGTGGCAGTGGCCTGCCGCAGTCCTGTGTGCGGCATTTTTTCTTCTTTCCGTCCTTCCCCCCTTCGCGGCGTTCGCCGGCACCGCCATGGCATCGGTTTTTGTCCAGCTGCCGATCTACATGCTCCACCAGGCAGAAGAGCACCTGGGGGATCGGTTCCGTCGCTACGTCAACGATCGCATAGGGGGCGGCCGGGAGGCATTGACCCCCGCCGCCACCTTCTGGGTGAATTCGCTGGGTGTATGGCTGGTCGATCTCGTCGGCTTGTACCTGGCGTGGATCATCTCGCCGCCGGCGGGCCTCGTTGCGGCATACCTCACGCTCCTGAACGGGCTGGTTCACATCATCCAAGGCGTAGTCCTGCGGGAGTACAACCCCGGGCTCGCCACGTCGGTCTTCCTGTTCGCGCCGGTTGGCGGCTGGTGCGTGTGGGAGGTGGGGCTGGAACACGGGCTTGCGGCTCACTGTATCGGCTTCGGAGCCGCACTCGGGGTGCATGCCGTGGTGATCGCGCATGTCGCGCGGCGATTGGTCTTCTTGCGACAGGCCGCCGAGCCGGGCGATGCAGCAGGCTCGGGATAGCATGCCGCAGGGTGCACGGTGCGGGACGCGCGATTGCGGACGCGTCACGGGCACACTCGACATTTCCTCAGCGGAGGATCATTCGGCGTGAAACTGATTGCGTGCCGGGAAGAGGCACATAGCGACGCGATCCTCGACATTCTCAACGAGGCGATCGTGAACTCGACCGCGCTCTACGAATACCACCCGCGCGACAGCGAAAGCATGGCGGCGTGGTTTCGGGCGAAGGCGGAGGGTGGCTACCCCGTCATCGGTGCGGTCGACGCAGCGGACGAGTTGCTGGGGTTCGCCTCGTACGGCCCGTTTCGTTCGTTCCCGGCCTACAAGTACACCATCGAGCACTCGGTCTACGTCCACCGCGACCACCGGGGCCGGGGCATCGGCACGGCGCTGCTCGAGCGACTCGTCGAGGCCGCGATCGGGCAGCAGTATCACCTGATGGTGGGTGTGGTCGACGCCGCGAACCGGGCCAGCGTAGCCCTGCACGAACGCCTCGGATTCAGGCGGGCCGGCACGATCCGCCACGCCGGCTTCAAGTTCGGCCGCTGGCTCGACGTCGAGTTCCACGAGCGGATTCTGCCGACGCCCGCCCAACCGCAGGATGGCTGATCGCGGCGGCTCACGCCGTGGGAAGCTTCACTGCCCCAGCGGCTCCGCGAAGTTCCTTCGGCAGCGGGAAATAGACCTCCTCCTCCCGGATCGTCCGCTCTTCCACCGTCGCTCCATACCGGGCCTTCAGCCACGCGACGCAGTCCTGCACCACGCTTTCCGGTGCGCTCGCTCCGGCCGTGATCACGACCGTCTCGTCTCCCTCGAACCAGCCGGGGTCGATCTCGTTGGCGCCATCGATGAGAAACGCATGAATCCCATTGTCCCGGGCCAATTCGGCGAGCCGCTGGCTGTTGGAACTATTCTGACTCCCGAGCACGATCACGATGTCGGCTCCCTCCGACAGGATGCGCACCGCCTCCTGGCGATTCTGCGTGGCGTAGCAGATGTCGTCCTTCGGCGGGCCCACGATCTGCGGAAAGCGCTGCCTGAGCCGTTCGATGATCCGCGACGCATCGTCGACAGAGAGCGTGGTCTGCGTGAGATAGGCGAGCTTGTCGGTCGGGCCGAACGGCAGCGCATCGACCTCCTCGGTGCTGTCGACGAGCGTGAAGGCGTCCGGCGCCTGCCCCATCGTTCCGATCACCTCGTCGTGCCCTTCGTGGCCGATGAGCACGATCCGATAGCCCGCCTTCGCATACTTGATCGCCTCCAGGTGCACCTTCGTGACGAGCGGGCAGGTGGCGTCGATCGCCCGCAGCCGGCGCTCCGCGGAGACCCGCCGCACGTCGGGTGCGACCCCGTGTGCGGAGAACAGCAGAACGCAACCCTCCGGCACGTCCTCCACGCGGTCGACGAACACCGCCCCCTCGCGCACGAACCGATCCACCACGTGCTTGTTGTGGACGATCTCGTGGTAGACATACACGGGGGTGCCGTGGAGCCTGATCGCCGTCTCCAGCGTCTCGATCGCCATGTTGACGCCCGCACAGAAGCCGCGGGGGCTGGCAAGGAGGATTTTCATGGGGTAGCCGGTCCGCTGGAGACGGCCCCGCCGATGGCGACGGAAAGCATTACGATGGGTCCGCCGCCCGGCATCGGACCGCGGCACCGGATCGTATCGTAATCGGCGGCATACGGACAGGGAATCAGACACGATGCCCATGGCGAACGACTCTCCGGCAAGCGTCGCTTCACCGCGGCGGCCGTGTGCCCAGGACCGCGACCCACCGCCCTGGAGCCTGGCCCCGCCTCCCGCGGGCGTCGACCTCGCGTCGGCCCGCACCTTCTGCCGGCGCGTGGCCGCGTGGCACTACGAGAATTTCACGGTGGCCACCCGGCTCGTGCCCGCGTCCCTGCGACAGCATCTGGCGAACGTCTACGCCTTCGCCCGGTGGAGCGACGATCTCGCCGATGAAGCCGCCTCTCCTGGTGAGGCCGTAGCGGCACTGGCCGCCTGGCGGCGCGGGCTGGAGGACTGCTTCTCCGGACGACCGAGCCATCCGGTGTACATCGCCCTGGCGGATACGATCCGGGAATCGGGGCTTGCGATCGATCCGTTTTCGGATCTCCTCGCCGCGTTCGAGGAGGATGCCGCATTCGACCGCCGGGGCGTGACGGTCCGCTATCCCACCCGGGCCGCCCTGCTCAGCTACTGCAGCCGGTCGGCCAATCCCGTCGGCCGGATCGTGCTGGCCCTCGCGGGCTGCCGTGGCGCGGACGCCGTGGCCATGTCCGATTCGATCTGCACGGCCCTGCAACTCGTCAACTTCTGGCAGGACGTGCGTCGCGACCGGCTCGCGGGTCGCGTCTACCTGCCGGTGGAGGATCTCGACCGGCACGGCGTCCCGGAGACCGCACTCGACGGAGCACACGCGACCCTGCCGTTGTGCAATCTCCTCCGCGACGAGGTGGCCTGGGCCCGGCGGTCGTTCGACGAGGGCGCGCCGCTCGTGGGCCTCGCGCCGCGGGTGCTGCGGCCGGCGATCCGCCTCTTCCTGGCCGGGGGGCGGGCGCTGGCCGATGCGATCGAGCGGCAGGGGTTCGACACGCTGTGCGCCCGACCCAGGGTCGGGCGGTGGACGAAGCTCGCGCTCGCAGCCCGGGCATGGTGCGATCTGCAGGTCGCCGCGATCTCGAGGAGCCCATGACGCCGCTCGCCGCCGACCATGCCGCGTGTGCCGAGATGCTGCGGCGCGCGGGCTCGAGTTTCGCCCTGCCGATCCGGCTCCTGCCACCCGAGAAGCGCCGGGGCACGACGGCGCTCTATGCGTTCTGTCGCCGGGCCGACGACATCGTCGACGACGCGCACGACCTGCGGGCGGCGGCTGCCGAACTCGACCTTTTCGAGCACCGGCTTCGGGCCGCTCTCAGGGGGGATGCGGTCGACGATGCCGTGCTTCGTGCGGTGGGCGACACCGCGCGCCGGTTCGGGGTGCCCGAGGCGAGCCTGCTCGACGTCGTCGCCGGCGTGCGGATGGACCTCCACCGACGCGGCTTCGAGACGTTCGCCGACCTCGAGGAATACTGCCGCCGGGTGGCGAGCGCCGTCGGCATCGCCGCCATCCACATCTGGGGTTTCCTCTCCGCCGAAGCGCTGCCCGCGGCCCACGCCTGCGGCCTGGCCTTCCAGCTCACGAACATCCTCCGCGACATCTCCGAGGACCGTGCCCGCGGTCGGCTCTACCTCGCCCATGAGGATCTCGTCGCCTGCGGATGCGACCCCGCCCGTCTGAACGCCGGCCAGACCTGCCCCGAGGTGGCTCGCGTCGTGCAGCTCTACGTCGAGCGCACCGCCGCCAGGTTCCGTGCGGCAGCGCAGCTCGACCGGCTGCTCTCGACCGACGGCCGGATCGTCTTTCGGGCGATGTTCGCAGCCTACGGTGCGCTGTTCGCCGCGGTCCGCCGAGCCGGCGACTCGGTCGTGACCCGGCGGGTGCGGCCCGCGCGGGCGACGCTGCTGGCGAAGACGATCGCCGGTGTCTTCCTGGGGCCGCGGCCATGAGCAGCGCGGTGGAACACCGTCACGCTGGTTCGGCGCCGCGGATCGCCGTCGTGGGGGGCGGCCTGTCCGGGCTCGCCGCCGCCGCTGCTCTCGCCGAGCGCGGCATCCCGGTGACGCTCTTCGAGGCGCGGCGCCGCTGTGGCGGCCGGGCAGCCTCGTTCGAGGATCCCGCGGCCGGCGGGCTCGTCGACGCCTGCCAGCACGTGGCCATGGGGTGCTGCACCAACTTCCTCGACCTCTGCCGCACGGCAGGGCTCGCCGACGCCCTGCGGCGCGATCGCACGCTGTGGTTCGTCGGCCCCGACGGATCGCGGGCGGCGTGCACGCCGTCGGCGAGGCTGCCCGCCCCACTGCACCTCGCCCCCCTGCTCTTCGCGCTCAGGCATTTTTCACTCGTCGAGAAGGTCGTGCTCGGTATCGGCATGATGCGACTCGCCCGGTGCCGGGACGGCGATGATCCGGCCGGGCGGTCGGCCGCGGCGTGGCTGCGCGGCCACGGCCAGCCACGGCGAGTCGTGGAGCTCTTCTGGCGGCCGGTGCTCGAAAGCGCGCTCGGCGAGTCGATCGACCTCGTCAGCGTGCCGGCCGCCCGGAAGGTGGTGGCCGACGCTTTCCTGGCCCACCGGGACGCGGCCGACCTGTACGTGCCGCTCGAGCCGCTCGGCGGCCTGTTCGGCGTGCGGCTCGCGGCGTGGCTGGGGCGATGCGGGGTCGAGATCCGCACCGGTGCCGCCGTCACCGGTCTCGATCGTGATCCTGCCGGGGCAGTGCGCGGAGTCTCGTGCGGCCGCGACACCCTGCCCTGCGCCGCCGCGATCGTGGCGGTGCCCTGGAGGCAGGCGGCCCGTCTCGTGCCCGACCTCGTGCCTCCGGCCGACGAGCGGCTGGCCGGATCGCCGATCACCGCGGTGCACCTGTGGTTCGACCGCGACGTCGTCGACCTGCCCCACGCGGTGCTCGTGGGGCGGGTGTCGCAGTGGGTGTTCCGCGGCGAAGGGTCGGCCGGCCGCGGCTACTGCCAGGTGGTGATCAGCGCGTCGCGCGGACTTCTGGGAGGGGATCGCGACGGGCTGCTCGACACCGTCGTGGACGAGGTCCGCGACGTCTTTCCGGCGGCCCGATCCGCCCGCCTCGTCGGGTCGAGGATCGTCACCGATCCGACCGCGGTGCTCTCCGTGCGGCCCGGCGTCGAGGTGGCGCGTCCCGCGGCCGCGACCCGCGTGCCGAACCTGTTCCTGGCGGGCGATTGGACGGCCACCGGCTGGCCCTCCACGATGGAGGGAGCCGTCCGCAGCGGTCGGCGCGCCGCCGAGGCGGTGCTCGAGTGGTGCGGTCGGCCGCAGCCGGTGCTCACGCCCGACCTGCCCCGCGCCCTCCTCGCCAGGCTGCTCACGGGGGCGTAGGGGGCAGCGCGGCGATGCCGCGCTCGAGTGCGTCGGCGAGTGAGCGGGAATCGACGACGGCCTGCTCCCAGAGCCGCCACAGGTCGCCCACGGCGGCGGGGCGGCGGCCCAGCGTGCCGAGCGCCAGCCCGAGCCTCCTCCACGGCGACGCGGCCTCGGCGAGCCGGGCGACCTCCCTCGGAAGTTCCTCGTCGGCCGTGTCCGACACCACCCGCAGGCACGCGCACGGCAGGCCAGCGTCGCGTGCCTCTCGGGCCACCGCCCACGTCTCCATGTCGACGAGGTCGGCCGCGGCCTCGCGGCCGAGCCGGCGCTTCTCGTCGGCCGAGCACACGACCCGGTCGACGGAAAGGATACCGAGTGGGCGGCGGGCCGGGGCCGTCTCCAGACCGACGAGATCGATCGACTCCTCGCCCACCCTCGCGGCGCGCCATGGGCAGACGATTTCGCCCCGGGCGAGGTCGTCCGCGAGCGCCCCGGCGAATCCGGCGGCGATCACGAGCCGCGGCCGGTGTCCGTCGACGAGCAGCCTGCAGGCCCGGGCGGCCGCCCGAACGCCGACGCCCGCCACCACCCAGGCCACGTCGCGGTCCGCCACCCGCCCCTCGTGCAGCCGGAGCCCCGCCGCCTCGGTCGCGAGCGGCTCGCTCACGAGGTCGGCGAACCGCCCCGCCTCGACTGGCAGTGCGAACACGACGCCCGCCGCCGCCCGCCGCCCGCCGCTCACCACGGCAGGAGCCCACCGAGCGTCGCCAGGGGCCGCCACCAGCAGGCGGCTTCGTGCCGCCGGCAGGCGGCGCAGCCGCACGGCTCGGCGGGCACCATCCGCACCTCGTACTTCGGCACCCGCTCCACTGTCTCCTTGCCATCGGCCTTGTACAGTCGCTTCTTCACGATCACGTCGCCGCAGGGAGGGTGGCAGCGGCACTCGGGTGGCGGTGCATGCCACGGATCGAAGCCGCGGACGCAGGCATACTCGCACTTCAGCGAGTACTTCGGCTTCTTCGTCTTCTTCTCATCCCACGTCGCCGTGCAGGCCGGCACGCATTCGGGGCAGCCACCCGCGCCGGTGCACGACGCGTGGCCGCAGTCGCACGAGGCGGCTTCGATCATGCCCGGCGCGGTGGCGAGGGCGAGGAGCAGGACGAACGACGGGCGACGCATGGGGCGGTTCCTTTCGTGCTGCGGGATCTCAGAAGTCGAACGCCAGCCGCGTGCCGAATCCGTTCACGCAGCCGCTGCCGTTGTAGCTCGGGGCGGGCGCGCCGGCCTTGGTCCAGGGCGTGCTCACGAAATCCCTGTAGGTGAAATCGTAGTTGAAGTAGACGCGGGCGTTGGGGTTCAGGAGCCAGTTGAGGCCGAGCGTCATCCCGTTGAGCACGCCGCCGTTCACCTCGCCGTCGTTGAGGCAGAGGTAGTTGTAGCGCACGCCCACCTGCCAGGCCCCTTCGCTGATGGTCAGGCGGCGGCCGGAACCGCCCCCGCGGATCGCGTAGAAGTTGTTGTGGGGCACGGGCCGGTCGAACCGGTATTCGATCTTCGAGTAGGTCCGGCTTTCGCCGGTGAGGAAGTAGAGCACCTCGGCGTAGCCCGCCTGGTAGTAGACGGTGCCCACGTTCGTCCCCGGCTTGGGCTGGAAGCCGTTGTTGAGGTACGAGCCGACGTTGGTGGTGCGGGCGTTGTAGAGCCAGGAACCGAAATACTCCGACTGGAACGACCACGGCCCGTTGTTGGCGACGAACTCCAGGCCGATCATGTTCTGCCACGTGCCGGTGAGCAGCCCCGAGTCGGCGTAGATCGAGTTGAGCGGGCCCGGGGGGCCGTTGCGGATGTCGCCCCGGCTCCGGAACCGGACGCCAGGCGTTTCCGGGCCGATGCCCTGGCCGGTGGCATCGTAGGCGAGGAACTGCCGGCGCGGCTCCATGGTGCGGCCCGAGACGGCCAGGTGCATGAGCTTCCGCCCCTCGTCCTCGAAGATCGGCAGCCAGATCAGCCGGCCGACGGTCATGCTTCCGCCGCTGGAGTTCGAGAAGCCGAACGGATTGGCCGTGTTCTTGAACTCGCCGACCTGCCAGCCGACGGAGCCGTCTTCGGTGCTGTTGAGCACCTGGATGCCCGGGACGAAGCCGTTGTTGAACGGCCCCTCGAACGCGTCCTGGGCGAACGACCGCTCCATGAAGTTGAGCCAGCGGCTGCTGGTGAGGTGCTCGTAGCCGTAGGGATCCTTCTGATTGCCCACGCGGACCGTTCCCAGGATCGGAAGTTCGCGCACCTGCAGCCACAGATCGGTGACCGCCGTGATCGGGCCGGCATCCTTTTCCGTGGGAAACTGCTGGTTGGCCACGTTGAGTTCATTGACGTAGTCGTACTCGCAGGCGAAGTCGTAGAGTTCGTACATCCGCCCCTCGATGCGGAACCGGCCGCGGCGGAGGTTGACGGTGTTGGCGAGCTTGGGGTTGAGGCCGCCCTGGTCGGGCGACCGGTTCGGGCCCGGGCCGGCCGAGAAGGCGACGGCGTCGACCTGCGTGCGGCCGCCGATCTTGACGCGGAAGTCCTTGTTGGCCGACTCCGCCTGGAAGCCGTCGGCCCACTTGTCCTTGAGCGTCCTGTCCGACCCGACCTCGTAGGGGTCGGCGGGCTGTTTGCCGGCCGACGTGGAGGCCGCACCCCGTGGTGCGTCACGCCCCGCTGCGGTGCCTGCCGGCGCCGGCAGCGGCTCCACGGGGGCCGACTGCATGACCTCGAGGCTGGCAAGGCGGCCGTCGAGGGCCGCGATCCGCAGCCGCTCGGCCTCGAGGGCCTCCGCGACGTCGGACAACGAATCCAGACGTGCCGACGGGCTGGGCAGCGTGAGCGTCGGCTCCCCCGCAGCGGCCACGAGCGCGACGTGTTCGTGGGCCGGGTTCGTCGCGGGGGGGGCGGCGTGGACATCGGCCATCAGGCCGACCAGCATGGCCGCGCAGGTCAGCCTCCTCGCCGCTGCGGCCGCTCGATCCTTACGATCCGTGCAGGTGCTCATGTCTGGCTGCCCCTCTCAGGTAACGCACCCGGAGGAGTCGGGCCCTCCCAGGGCGCATGCTTGGAGGATTCGGCACCGTCGATCGCCCCGCGTGACGGTCGTGCCCCGAATTCCGGTCGCGGTGGCGGGGCCGAGGCTGCCGCTCGGATGGACCTTGCGGGCGGGTCAGAGGCCGCGAGCGATGCCTTCGTTTCCGTGAGGGGGGGTTGGGGAGCCCCGGCCGGGCTTGCGGCTTGGGGAAGACGGGGCCGGCGGCGGCGGGGGGCAGGTCGGCGAGTCCGTCAGCTGCGCGACAGCGGCAGGCGCACCGTGAACGTGCTGCCGGCTCCGGGCCGGCTGGTCACGGCGATGGAGCCGCCGAGCCGCTCCACGATCGCCCTGCAGATGGGGAGGCCCAGGCCCCCGCCGCGGGTCGTGTCGCGTCGGTCGCGAGCCTCGTCGGCCTGGAAAAACCGGTCGAAGACCCGGGGCACGTGCCGCTCTTCGATGCCGCGGCCGGTGTCGTGCACGGCGAGCACCGCCTGGCGGGCGGCGCCGTCGACCGCGAGCGAGATCCGCACCGTTCCACCTAGCGGCGTGAACCGGATCGCGTTGTCAACGAGGTTGCTCACGACCTGCCGGAGGGCGCGGGACTCGCCGCGGACGAGCGCGGCCGTCGGTGCCACCGCCGCGAGCGTGATGCCCCGCTCCTCGGCCGGGCCGGCGAACATGCTCTCCGTCGAGCGGACGACGCCGGCGAGGTCGACCTCGCTCGTTGCGTCGCCGAGCGTCTCGGCCTGCCCCTCCGCCAACAAGAGGAGGTCGTTGGTGAGCCTGGAAAGCTGGCGGCTCTCGTCGAGTACCTCCGTGATCGCCTGCCGGTAGTCGCCAGCCGGGCGGTCCTTCGCCACGGCCACCTCGAGGGTGCTCTGGACCGCCGCCAGGGGCCCGCGGAGCTCGTGGGCCGCGTCCGCGACGAACCGTTCCTGGTCGGCCACGTGCCCCGCCACCTGGTCGAGCAGCCTGTTGATGGTCAGCGACAGGCGGTCGAGTTCGTCGCGGGTGCCGTGCACGGGCAGCCGGTCGCCGAGCCGCGTCGGGCGGAGTCGCTCGGCGGTGCCGAGAATCTCCGCGATGGGGCGCGTGGCGCGCCGCGCCAGCCACCAGCCGACCGCCGGCGTGACGAGCAGGAGAGCGCCGTCGACGAGCGTCAGTTGCCGCACCAGCGCCGTGAGCCGCTCGTCGAGCCCCGTGGTGTAGGTGCCGACCCGGACGTGGTACACGGGCTGGCCGGGCTGGGCGATCAGCCGGCGCACGTAGCGAAAGGGACCCACCTGCCGGATGTTCTCCGCTTCGCCGAGATTCGACGGGGGGAACGCGGCCACCGCGTCGGGGCAGTGGTCGCTCTTCCACACGGTGGCTCCGTCCTCGGTGAGCAGGTGGACGAACCAGCCCCGCTCCTCGTGGCTGCGCACCATGCGCTGCATCTCGGCGATCGCGCCCGAGACGTCGGGGGAGAGATCCTGGATCGCGAGCACGATCTCCATCGCCCCGGCGCGGAGCTCGGCATCGGCGTCGTCGTAGAGCGTCGCCTGGGCGGCGAGCCGCGCCGCCACGAGCGACGCCACCGTCATCAGCAGCACGACCCCGGTGTTCCAGAGCGTGAGCCGCGCCCGCAGCGTGGAGAAACGGGTCCAGTCAGGCCGCGGCAAGTGCATACCCGCGGCCCCGCACCGTGTGGATGAACGACTCCTCGCGGCCGCGGTCGAGCTTGCCGCGGAGCCTGTTGATATGGACCTCGATCACGTTCGTGGGCCCGTCCCAGTCGAATCCCCAGACGTGTTCGCAGAGCATCTTGCGGGTCACCACCTGCCCGTGAAACCGCATCAGCAGCTCGAGGATGCTGAATTCGGTGGGCGTGAGGTCGATGGTGCGGTCGGCGAGGGTGACCCGCTTCGTCGAGAGCCCCAGGCACAGGTCCCCCGCGCGGAGTTCCATCGCGGGCTTGTGTGCGGCACGGCGATGCACCGCCTCTATCCGGGCCAGGAGTTCGTCCATCTCGAACGGCTTCACGAGGTAGTCGTCGGTTCCGGCCTCGAAGCCCTGGAGTTTGTCGGCCGTCGTCCCCAGGGCCGTGAGCGCGATCACCGGGGTGCGGATGCCGGCCGACCGCGCCTGCCTGAGCACCTCGAGGCCGCCGACCTTCGGCAGCATGACATCGAGCACGGCCAGGTCACACGAGAGCAGCGTCCGCTCGCGGACGGCGGTCTCACCGTCCGACACGAGCGTGCAGGTGTGGCCCGACTCCTCGACCGCGGTCTTCACGGCCCGGGCCACGACGGGATCGTCCTCGATGATCGCGATGTGCATGACGACCCCTGATTATGCCATGGCCCGTCGGCGGCGGGCAGCCTGACGGTGCCGACAGGTTCGTGGTGGGAACCCGGGACCTCGCGGCCCGCCGCCTCACTCCCACTCGATCGTGGCGGGAGGCTTCGAGGAAACGTCGTAGACGACGCGGTTGACGCCCCGTACCTCGTTGATCACCCGGCTCGAGATCCGGGCCAGGAGGTCGTACGGCAGGTGGCTCCAGTCGGCGGTCATGAAGTCCTCGGTTTCCACCGCACGCACGGCCAGCGCGTCGTCGTAGGTGCGGGCGTCGCCCATCACTCCCACGCTCTGCACCGGCAGGAGCACGGCGAACGCCTGTGACACCTTCCGCATCAGCCCGGCCTTCTCCAATTCTTCGAGCACGATCGCGTCGGCCTCCCGGAGCGTGTCGAGCCGAGGCTTCGTCACCTCGCCGAGGCAGCGGACGGCGAGCCCGGGCCCCGGGAACGGATGCCGCCACACGATCCGCTCCGGCAGCCCGAGCCGGAGGCCGAGCGCCCGCACCTCGTCCTTGAAGAGGTCGCGGAGCGGCTCGATCAGCTCGAACTGCAGGTCCTCGGGCAGGCCGCCCACGTTGTGGTGCAGCTTGATCGTGGCGGCCGGGCCGTCGGGTGCGGCACCGCTCTCGATGACGTCGGGATAGAGCGTGCCTTGGGCGAGGAATCTCGCCCCGGCGATCTTCGCCGCCTCGTCGGCGAAGCAGTCGATGAAGGTACGGCCGATCCGCCGGCGCTTCTCCTGCGGATCGGTCACGCCGGCCAGCACGGCGAGGAACCGCTCCTCCGCCCGGACCACGTGGAGGTCGGCCCGGAAGTGGGTGGTGAACTGCTCGATCACCGCGGCCGCCTCGTTCTTGCGCAACAGGCCGTTGTCGACGAGGATGCAGGAGAGCCGGTCGTCGATCGCCTTCGACAACAGCGCCGCCACCACCGCCGAGTCGACGCCGCCGGAGAGGCCGCAGATCACCCGGTCGCCGCCGACCCGCCGGCGCAGCTCGTCGATGGTGCGCGCGGCGAAGTCCTCGAGTCGCCACGAGCCGCTGCAGCCGCAGACCGCCCGGAGAAAGTTCCCGAGGATCGTGGCACCGGCGGGGGTGTGGGTGACCTCTGGATGGAACTGGAGCCCGAAGACCGGCAGCGTGGCGTGCCTGACCGCCGCGAGCGGGCAGGTCGGCGTACTCGCGAGAGGGAGGAAGTCGGCCGAGACGCGGTCGACCTGGTCGCCGTGGCTCATCCACACCTCGGTATGACGCGGCACGCCGGCGAAGAGCGCGTCGCCGGCCACCACGTCGCAGGTGGCACGGCCGTATTCCCGGGCGCGGGCCTGCCCCACGCCGCCGCCGAGCGCGCGGCAGGCGAGCTGCATGCCGTAGCAGATGCCGAGCACCGGGATGCCCAGGCCGAAGATCCCGGGGTCGCACTGCGGAGCCCCCTCTTCGTAGACGCTCGCCGGCCCGCCCGAGAGGATGATGCCGCGCGGCCGGAGTTCAAGGATCCGCTCGGCGGCGATGTCGTGCCGCACGATCTCGCAGTAGACGTGCTGCTCGCGGACACGGCGGGCGATCAACTGGGCGTACTGCGAACCGAAATCGAGCACGAGCACCCGCTCGGCCTGCGGCGCCGTCGCGGCGCCGGACTGGGCATGGGGCGATGCGGGGGCGGCGGGCATGCGGGCGGCTCGGGGCGGGAAGCCCGGGAGTATAGAAACTTCCGGGGGGGCCGATCTATAGTGCCGACTCCCCCGCCATGCTCGCGCTCCTCACGAACGACGACGGCATCTTCGCTCCCGGCCTCGCGGCCCTGGAGCGGGCCCTCAGGCGGCTCGGCGACGTGAGCGTGGTGGCTCCCGCCACCGAGCAGAGCGGCGTCGGGCACGCGATCACGTTCCTGACGCCGCTGACGGCGAAGGAGGTCTTCGCCGACGGCCGCAGCCGCGGCTGGGCCGTGGACGGCAGCCCGGCCGACGCCGTGAAGCTCGGCATCTCCGAGTTCTGCCCGCGGCGGCCCGACGTGGTCGTGAGCGGAATCAACGCGGGGCTCAACGCCGGCATCAACGTGCTCTATTCCGGGACGGTGGCGGCGGCCATCGAGGGGGCCTTCTTCGGCATCACGAGCATCGCCGTGTCGCTGGAGTACGACGAGCACGCCGACTTCGACCGAGCGGCCCACATCGCGCTCGACGTGATCGGTGAACTGCTCTCCCGGTCCCCGCCCGCGGGCAGCCTGTACAACGTCAACATCCCGACCCGCGCCCTCCGCGGCGGGGCCTCGCTGCGCGTGGTGCCGATGAGCACGGCCCGCTACGGCGAGGCCTTCGAGCGACGGATCGATCCGCGGGGCCGTCCCTACTACTGGGCCACCAACGAGCCCCCACCGCCCCCCTCGCCGACGGAGTCCGACGTCACGGCGCTCGCGGCAGGGGACGTCACGCTCACGCCGCTCCACTTCGACCTCACCCGGCGGGTGGCCATCGACGCGCTCGCCGAGGGGCCATGGCGCATCGCCCCGGGCCGCTGACGCGGCTTCAGCCGCGGAGCAGCACGCCGAGGCCGAGGCCGATCGCCGCGAGCGCGGCTCCGGCCACCACGACCCAAAACCCGAGCGGCAGCCCGCCCACCTGGGTTTCCGCGAGGCTCCGCAGCCAGGTCCCGAAGGTCGCCCCGGCGGCCGACTTCTTCGGCGGCACGTACGCCGCGTTCGCCGGGCCGCCGGAGGCCGACGACGTCGGCCCGCCGGGAGCGGCGGGCGAGGAGGGGCCGAACGAGAGCTGCGTGAGGTCGATCGCATCCTTGTCGGCCGGCGCCGTGGCGGGGGCCGGAGGCGGGGGAGCGGGCCGGCTCGGGCCGCCCAGCGCACCGCTGCCACCCGGCCGCACGACGCGGCCCGAACTGCTGCCCGGACCGCTGCGCGCCACCGTGCCCGGAGGCAGCATGCGCCGGGCGTCGGAGCCCGCCGCGGGCGTACGGCGTAGCGGCGGCCGGCGCGGGGGATCCTGCCTGTCGCGCGGCTTCGTCACCGACGTCTCCAGCCACGTTTCCAGGGCGTCGGCCACCTCGAGGGCCGTCTGGGGCCGGGCCTCGGGGTGCTTTTCGAGCATCCGGAAGTAGAGCTCCGCGAGGGCCGGCGGCACGTCTGGCCGGGCGTCGAGCGGATTCGGCGCCGGCTCGTTCATGTGGGCGCGGATGCGTTCCGCGAGCGAGCCCTTCGCGAAGGGCGCCCGGCCGACGAGCAGGTAGTAGAGCGAGCAGCCCAGGGAGTAGACGTCGGAGCGGCGGTCGGCCTTGTGGCTGTCGCGGGCCTGCTCGGGGGCGAGGTAGTCGGCCGTGCCGAGCACCTTCTCGTCGTGTTCCCGGGTGAGGGAGGCCTCCTCCTCGTCGTCGTCGAGCGCGAGCCCGAGGTCGAGAATCTTCACCGTGCCGCGCTTGTCGAGCATCAGGTTGGCCGGCTTGATGTCGCGGTGCACGAGCCCCTCCTCGTGCGCGTAGTGCAGCCCCACGGCGGCCTGGCGAATGAAGTCGGCGGCGTCCCGCACCTCGAGCACCCCCTCCTGCTTCACCTTGGCGTGAAGGTCGGTGCCCTCGATGTATTCCATGACGATGAAGTGGACGGCGCCGGCCGTCTCGAGGTCGAACGCCCGGGCGATGTTGTGGTGGCTGAGCCGGTAGGCCACCTGCGCCTCGCGCTCGAACCGGGCGAGGTAGGAACTCTGCTCCACCCGCTTGATCGGCAGCACCTTGATGGCCACCTTCTGGCGGAGCGTGGGGTTCTCGGCCAGGTAGACGCTGCTCATCCCGCCGGCCCCGAGCAGCCGCAGGAGCCGGTACTTGCCGAGCATGAAGCCCTTGCTTTTGCCGCGGCGGAGCTGCTCGATCTGCCAGGGCGTGAGCGCCTCCGCGTCGACGAGGGCCGCGACGAGGGCCTCCGGCACCGGCCCCGTCTCGGCGCGCCACGGCTCGACGAGCGGCGACAGACGGTCTTCCGAGACGAGCCCGCTGGCCCGGAGCAGCTTGAGGAACTCGGGCAGGCTCTGGACGGGGGGGGCGGCGTCGCTCATGGTGGTTCGTGTGGCGTCCCTCCCCGCATGGTACCCCAGGCGTGAAAATCGTGCTCTATTCCCGCCGCGGCTGCCACCTCTGCGAGTCGGCGGAGGAGCTGCTGGCTGATCATGCACCCGGCGCCGCGATCGTCGACGTCGATGCGGAGCCGGCCCTGGCCGCGGCCTACGGGACCCGCGTGCCCGTGATCGCCGTCGACGGGGAGGCCGTGCTCGAGGGGCGATTCGACGAGCGCGCCCTCCTCGACGTCATACGCCGAGATCCAGGCCGCGGCGGTCGAGCGCGTCGATGAGCCCGGAGGCCGATTCGAACACCTCCGCATCCCAGCCGCAGGCCCGGGCGGCCTCGACGTGCGCCGGGATGTCGTCGCAGAAGAAGATCGCCTCCGGCGGCACGCCCGCCCGCGCGGCGGCGGCGGCGTAGATGGCCGGCTCCGGCTTGACGGCCGCCACCTCGTGGCTGAGCACCGTGACGGCGAACCGGCCGGGGAGCACGGCGTAGCCACTACGGAGTAGGTGCTCCCAGTGGATGCCGCAGGTGTTCGAGAGGATCCCCAGCGGCAGGCCGGCCCGCTCCAGCCCCGCGATCACCGGGAGGAGGGCGACGTTGAGCGTGAACATGTCGCTGGCGGCCTCGGCCAGCCGGCGCGGATCACACGCGGAGCCGGTGCGGGCGGAGAACTCGGCGTGAAAGCCGGGCCAGTCGACGAGGCCGCGTTCGAGCCGCTCCTCGAGCCGCGTCTCGGCGAGCACCGCCTCGACGGCGGCGAGGGGCAGGCCGGCCGCATCCGCCATCTGGCGGTGGGCCCGCGGCCGGTCGAACGACACGATCACGTTGCCGAGATCGAGGAACACGAAGGCGGGACGGCGGTGCGACATCACGGCTCGACGGCTGCAGGGGCGGCGGCGGCCGCTGCCTTGCAAGCCGCCGCCCAGACACTATTCTGCCGCGTGTCAGGAATCCCGACCATGGCCGTTCTCAACCGCTACAGTTCCCGGATCACGCAGCCGCGGTCGCAGGGGGCCTCGCAGGCGATGCTCCTGGGCACGGGCCTCGAGCCGGCCGACCTCGACAAGCCGCAGGTCGGCATCGCGAGCATGTGGTACGAGGGCAACACGTGCAACATGCACCTCGACCGGCTCGCCGCCAAGGTCCGCGAGGGCGTGGCCGCGGCGGGCCTCGTGGGCATGCGGTTCAACACGATCGGCGTCAGCGACGGCATCTCGATGGGCACCGAGGGGATGAGCTACTCCCTCCCCTCCCGCGACATCATCGCCGACTCGATCGAGACGGTGATGCACGCCCAGTGGTACGACGCCCTCGTGGCGATTCCCGGCTGCGACAAGAACATGCCCGGCTGCCTGATCGCGATGGGCCGGCTCAACCGCCCCGCGCTGATGGTCTACGGGGGTACGATCAAGCCGGGGCACCTCGCCGACGGCACGCCGCTCGACATCGTCTCGGCCTTCCAGTGCTACGGAGAGTACGTGGCCGGCCGGATCGACGACGCCCGCCGCGGTGACATCGTCCGGCGCGCCTGCCCGGGCGCCGGAGCCTGCGGCGGCATGTACACCGCCAACACGATGGCCACGGCGATCGAGGCGCTGGGCATGGCCCTTCCCGACAGCGCGTCGATCCCGGCCGAGCACCCGGACAAGCTCGGCGAGTGCCTGCGGGCGGGGGCCGCGATCCGCAACTTGCTCGAGAAGGATCTCAAGCCGCGCGACATCATGACCCGCCGCGCCTTCGAGAACGCGCTGGTCACCATCATGGCGCTCGGCGGCTCGACCAACGCCGTGCTGCACCTGATCGCCATGGCGCGCACCGTGGGCATCGACCTCGGGCCGAGCGACTTCCAGAAGACGGCCCGCCGCATTCCCTACCTCGCCGACCTGAAGCCGAGCGGGAAATACGTGCAGGAAGACCTGCACTCGGTCGGCGGCACGAGCGGCCTGATGAAATACCTGCTCGACAAGGGGCTGATGGACGGCGACTGCCTCACCGTCACCGGCAAGACGCTCGCCGAGAACCTCGCCGCGAGCAGGGGCCTCGCCCCCGGCCAGAAGGTCATCCACCCGGTCGAGAGCCCGATCAAGAAGACGGGCCACATCACGATCCTCCATGGCAACCTCGCCCCCGACTCCGCCGTGGCGAAGATCACCGGCAAGGAGGGGGCCCGGTTCCGCGGCCCGGCCCGCGTGTTCGACAGCGAGGAGGCGATGCTCGCAGCCCTCGAGCAGGGCGCCATCAAGCGGGGCGACGTCGTGATCATCCGCTACGAGGGTCCGAAGGGCGGCCCGGGCATGCCGGAAATGCTCACGCCGACCTCGGCGCTCATGGGCGCCGGCCTCGGGGCCGACGTGGCCCTCGTCACCGACGGCCGCTTCTCGGGCGGCTCCCACGGCTTCATCGTGGGGCACGTCGTGCCGGAGGCCCAGGAGGGCGGCCCGATCGCGCTCGTGCGCGACGGCGACGTGGTGGTGATCGACGCCGACGCCGCCTCGATCGACGCCGAGGTCTCGGAGGCCGAGTTCGCGAAGCGTCGGTCCGCCTGGAAGGCCCCGCCGCTCAAGGCCGACCGCGGGATGCTCGCCAAGTACGTCCGGTGCGTGCAGCCCGCCTCGAAGGGCTGCGTGACCGACGAGTGAGCGGGCTGGGCTTACAGACTCTTCGCGCTCAACCCGGCTTCGGGCTCCCCAGACCCCGTCGCCGGACGTTCGCTGCGCCCTCCGGGCTGCGCTCACTCCTAGCGACTGGCGCTGCGCCATCCATGGCTTCGCTGGTCGCTAAAGCCGGCGGCCGGGGTACTGGGGAGCCCGAAGCCTCCTCGATCGTTGGACTGCCGGGCTGGAGGCCCGGCTCTCGAGAGCGAACGGAGGTTCGCCAAGAAACCCGAGGCCAGGATGGCGAGGGGTTTCGTGAATACGGCGAGCCCGAAGCCTCCTCAACTGTGAGACTGCCGGGCTGGAGGCCCGGCTCTCGAGAGCGAACGGAGGTTCGCCAAGAAACCCGAGGCCAGGATGGCGAGGGGTTTCGTGAATACGGCGAGCCCGAAGCCTCTTCAACTGTGAGACTGCCGGGCTGGAGGCCCGGCTCTCGAGAGCGAACGGAGGTTCGCCAAGAAACCCGAGGCCAGGATGGCGAGGGGTTTCGTGAATACGGCGAGCCCGAAGCCTCCTCAACTGTGAGACTGCCGGGCTGGAGGCCCGGCTCTCGAGAGCGAACGGAGGTTCGCCAAGAAACCCGAGGCCAGGATGGCGAGGGGTTTCGTGAATACTGGTTGGGCGCGTTGAGCTGAAGACGACAGGCCTGGAGGCCTGTCGCTACTTGGGCACGGGCAGCGATTCGATCGGCACCGGCGGGCCGGGGGCGATCGCGGCGCCCGGCGGCAACTGCTCCGGCGCGATCGGGACGCCGAAGACGGGGCCGGGCGGCGCGGCGGGCGAGCCCTGCGGTTGCGCGCCGCCGTCGGGCGGCTGGTAGTAGGGCTCGGGCTGCGGCAGCGGGGCGACGCCGAGCCGGGCGAGGGCCTTCGAGAGCATGCGCTGCTCGAGGAGCGGATCGCGGCCGAGCGGGATCCAGCCCAGGTTCGGCGTGGGGTTGGCCACCGGCCGGGGCTGGTCGCCGACCTGCTGGCCGAGCGTGGGCAGCGGTGTGCCGTAGCGGTAGAGCGAGTCGTCGTTGCGAAACGAGGCGCCGCCCGTCGTGGCGCGCATCGGCCGCGGCAGGTACTCCAGTTCCTTCATCACCACGACCTCGATTCGCCAGCCGGCCGGATCGGGGATGAGCCGCAGCGTCGCCCGGCGGCGGATCGACTGCAGCGTGCTCTCGAGCCGCTCGCGGAAGCCGACGGAGTCGCCCCGCCACGGTTCGAGCAGCGTGGCGCCGGTCTGCGGGTAGGTGTCGATGCGGCCCTCGGCGGGCACCCCGTTGGCGAACACGACCCGCTGTTCGGCCTGCACCTTGAAGTAGTCGTCGGTGACGTCGACGAGCTGCTGCCACACGAGTTCGGCGTCGAGCGGCGGAATCACCGCGGCGTTCTTGGTGCCCGGCCCCGGCACGAGCCCCGGGCCCTTCACGTCTCCCTGCGGGCCGATGGCGGTGCCGGCGGGGAGCGGCGCGAAGGGGTCGGGCCCGGCGGCCGTCTGGCCGGCGCAGCGGCCCGCCGCGAGGAGCATGCAGAGCGCGGTGAGCAGGGCCCGGTGCATGGCCGGGATGGTCGTGGATCCCCTGCCCGGGCTCAAGGCCAGTGTGCGGCCGCGAAACCCGGGATCAGGCGGCCCCCAGCAGGCCGGCCATCGAGTCGAACATCCGGGCGAACCGGGAGTGCGACGTGTGCAGGTGCTCCCCCTGCGAGATGAACCGCATCCGGTCATGGCGTTCGATCCCGTGCCCGGCCAGGATCCGCTCGAAGGGCCGTCGGTCGTGGGCGTAGACCACGAGCAGCTTGTGCTCGTCGAGCTGCACCTCGAGCTGCAGTTCGGGGTGCAGGACCGCGATCCCGCTGCAGCCGTCGTTGAGGAGCAGGTCTTCGAACTCCCAGAGCACGCTTTCCAGCACAAGCCGCTCGATGCCCTCGCGGGCCGCCTCGCGTCGCGGGGCGGCGGCCGCCGCGGCTTCCGCGTCGTGGGAGGTTTCGAGCACGACGTCGCAGGTGTCGCCGAGCGGTTCGAGCAGCCCGAGAAACGCGTCGAAGAGCTGCTCGCTCGACACCGAGGCGATGAGGGCGGGCAGGCGGGCGCCGGTGCGGGGGTCGGTGTAGGCGTCGAGGCGGTAGCCTGCCTGCGGCACCACGTCGAGCTGCCAACTCGGCCGCACCGCCTCGGTCAACGTGAAGCGGCCGTAGCGGCGCCGGGCGAGATGGGCCTCGAGCGAGCGGCGGTCGGGGCGGGCGATGGCCCCCGGGGGAGCGGCGGACCGCTGGGGGCGGCGGGTGGCGTCGAGATAGTCGTCGAGGAAACGCATGCTGGCTGGCACCGGGGGGAACGTGGGACTGTCGCCGGCGGCGGCCGTGCCGTCCCGCCGGACGAACAAACGTAGGACACGCTTCCCGCGCGTGCTGCGGCCCGGACCGGATTCCCGCGGGGCGGGGCGACGCATTGCCCTCTTTCGCACGAAAACGGCATACTGACGGGCTTCCCACGCCACCAGGAACGCCTCATGGACGGCAAAATCGTCGCCACCGGGATCACCTTCGATGACGTCCTCCTCGTGCCGAGGTATTCGGCCGTGGTACCGGCCGAGGTGGACGTGAGCACCAGCCTGACCCGAGGCATCCGGCTCAACATCCCGATCGTCAGTTCCCCCATGGACACGGTCACGGAGAGCGAGATGGCGATCGCCCTGGCCCAGGAGGGGGGGCTCGGGGTGATCCACAAGAACCTCTCGGTCGAGCGGCAGAGCGAGGAGGTCGACAAGGTCAAGCGGAGCGCCAACGGGATCATCGTGGATCCGGTCACGCTCCCTCCCACCGCCACCGTGGCCCGGGCCCGCGAGGTGATGGATCAATACAACATCTCGGGCGTGCCGATCACGGGCGACGGCCGCAGGCTCGTGGGGATCATCACCCGGCGCGACCTGCGGTTTCTCGAGAGCGGGGAGACCCCGGTCGCCGAGATCATGACGAAGTCCGGGCTCGTCACGGCCACCGGCACCGTCTCCCTCGACGAGGCCGAGAAGATCCTGATGGCCAACAAGGTCGAGAAGCTCCTGCTCGTCGACGCGGCCGGCCTGCTCACCGGCCTGATCACGATCAAGGACATCGACATGATGAAGCGGTTCCCGAACGCCTGCAAGGACCGCCAGGGGCGGCTGCGGGTCGGGGCGGCCGTGGGCGTGTTCGACTACGACCGTGCCGAGAGCCTGATCGCCAAGGGCGTCGACGTGCTCGTGGTCGATTCGGCCCACGGCCACTCCACCAACGTGATCGAGACGGTGCAGGTCATCAAGCAACGCTGGGGTATCGAGGTGATCGCCGGCAACGTGGCCACCCGGGAGGGCTGCCGGGATCTCGTCAAGGCCGGGGCCGACGGCGTGAAGGTGGGGATCGGGCCCGGCTCGATCTGCACCACGAGGGTGATCTCGGGCGTGGGAGTGCCGCAGATCTCGGCGGTCTGGGACGCCGCGCAGGAGGCCGCGGCCGCCGGCGTGCCGGTGATCGCCGACGGCGGCGTCCGCTATTCGGGCGACATCACGAAGGCGCTCGCGGCGGGGGCCCACTGCTGCATGGTGGGCGGGCTCCTCGCGGGCGTGGCGGAGAGCCCCGGGCAGACCGTGCTCTACCAGGGCCGGACCTTCAAGGCCTACCGCGGGATGGGGTCGCTGGGCGCGATGGTCCACGGGTCGAGCGAGCGGTATCGCCAGAAGGCCACGGGCCGCGGCGGCGACAAACTCGTGCCCGAGGGGGTCGAGGGGCGGGTGCCTTTCAAGGGACCCTTGAGCGTGTTCGTCTACCAGCTCGTCGGCGGGCTGCGGGCCGGCATGGGCTACTGCGGCACGCGGACGATCGAGGAACTGCGGCGCGACGCACGGTTCATCCAGGTGTCGGCGGCGGCCGTCCGTGAAAGCCACCCCCACGACATCGTGATCACGCAGGAGGCCCCGAATTACTCCGCCGAGCACAAGCAGGGGGAGTGAGCCGCCCCGGCAACGGGCGCAATCTGGGCGGGGGTCGGGCGGGTCCTTTCGATCCAGCTGCATCAAAGTCTGGGGCGGCTGCGGGTCGATCCCATCTGCACGGTGTTATCCGCCCGCTTGGAACCGCCAGGCCCCATGGGATCGTGGCCCGCGACACTCGTCGCCCTGCTGCTCGCCTGCCTGGTGGCGGGGCGGGCCGACGCGCGGCTGCCGGCCCGCGAGGCCGGGGCGGGTCCCGACGTGTTCGATCTCCTGTTGCTGCCGGCCGGCATGGGTGCCACCGAGCAGGAGGCGACCGTGGCCGACGACGCCCCGGCCGCGGACCACGAGGAGGGCGGGGTCGTCGCCGCGGCCCTGACCTCCGACGTGTGCGGCGACGCCGCCGCCGACTGCCGGGCCGCGCTCGCCAGGCTCCGCGACGACCGCCTCGCCGGCATCGACCTCGACATCCGCGTCGGCGGCGCGCCGGGCAACGACTATCCCTGCGAGTGCCGGCTCGAGGGGGAGGCATTCAAGCCCCGCCGGTTCGCCACGACGACCGTCACCTGGAAGGCGGCGGGCTACTGCCACAAGCCGCTCTACTTCGAGGACTGGAACCTCGAGCGCTACGGCCACTCGCGCGGCTGGGCCGACCCGATCGTCTCGGGCGTCCATTTCTTCGCCACGCTGCCCGTGCTCCCCTACAAGATGGGCGTGGAACTGCCCTGGGAGTGCATCTACCCGCTCGGCTATTACCGCCCCGGTGGGTGCGCTCCGTGGACCTGTCCGGCCGTCCCCATCAGCACGCGCGGCCTCGCGCTCGAGGCGGCCACCGTCACGGGCCTCGTGTTCCTGCTGCCGTGAGCCGGCGGCGCAGCCCGTGCGGCTCAGCGCTTCCGGACCGTCGCGATGTAGGCGTAGCGACGTGACACCGATTCGAACGTCACCTCGGCGCGGCCCGATCGGCCGAGTTCCACGAGCGCGTCGTGCACCTCCGGGCGGTAGTGCACGTGGAACAGCGCGAGCCATGTGGTGAGTCCTGCCGCGAACCACCGGGGCAGGTCCTGCTGGTCCCAGAAATCCACGATCAGCATCTCGCCGCCGGGCTTCAGGTTCGCGAGCGCCGCCTCGATCGCCCCCGGCCACGTCGGCACCATCGAGAGGCAGTAGGAGAAGTAGATCGTGTCGAAGGGCTCCTCGCGGCCGAACATCCGCCGGGCGTCGAGTTCCTCTGCCAGTCCCTGCCGCAGCACGATCGGCGGCCGTCCCGCGCGTTCCACGCCCGATCGCGCGATGCTCGAGGCCGCGGTCTCGAGCATCTCGTGGGAGGCGTCGAGGCCGAAGAGCGCTCCCGGGTCGGGCCGGCGGGCGAGGCGGATCAGGTTCCGGGCGGTGCCGCAGCCCACCTCGAGCGTGGCCGTGGCGGGGGACGTCGCCACCCTCTCGAGCAGGCGGTCGCGGCCGAGCAGGTAGTAGGCCCGGGTGACGTCGTAGACGTGCCGCGTGAACCGATACATCCGGTCCATCGCCGCGGCCTGCTCGGCGGGGCCACCGCCGCGGTTGTTCGACGACGACACGGCCGGCCTCCCCGGGCTTCCGCTCATGCGGGCGGCAGCATCTCGTAGAGGTGGAACATGCCGTAGATCGCCGAGCGATCCTGGGCGTGGAGGGCCTGCGACCGTTCCGCGTCGTAGCGGAAGCGGCCACGGGTCTCCGGCGAGAGGGCCGTCTCCACCGGCGACCTCTCCCCGGCGGTACGGAAGATCACCCGCGTGCCGGGCGCTCCGACCCGCACCACGTGCCGCCAGAGATCCTCGATCACCTCGGGCGGCATCCAGTCCTGGCTGTCGAGGAACACGAAGCCGTTCAGTGCCCCCGGCGTCTCCGTCTGGAGGTAGTCGCCGAGCGAGGCGATGTGGGTCTCCACGCGGTCGACCAGCGACTTGATGAGATCGTAGTTGTCCGGCTTGAGGTAGTCGGGCAGGCCGCGGCGGCCGTCGTGGTCGTAGCGGCGGCCGAAGGCCTGCCACGCGAAGTAGTTGTCGTCGAGCGGAAACCCGCACGCCAGCCGCCGCACCCGCTGCTTGTACATGTCGAACAGCCTGGCCCCGTCGTTCTCCAGTTCGTCCAGCATCGCCTGATGCTGGCTGGGCGGGATGCCGAGGCTGTAGACGGCCACGGGCTGGCGGCCGAGCCAGCGGACGAGCCGGTTGTCGAACAGCGGGCCGAAGGTTTCCTCGAAGATCCGCTCCTGGTCGGCGAGCGTCCGGGCGGCCACGAGGCGGGCCGGATCGCGGCCCGTCGTCTTGGCGATGCGGTGCACGATCCGGAAAAACTGCCCCAGCTTGGCCTGGTCGTACAGGCCGCGGCGGAAGTAGCGGATGCGCTTCGGGCCCACCGACTTCCCCGGCCAGTCGCTCGTCTCCCAAAACCTGCGGGTCAGCGGGTCGAGGTGGTTGCGGACATACCGCCGGTAGTTCGGGATGTTGTCGTCGTGCCGGCCGTAGCCGAAGAACTTGTAGAACGACTCGTAGTCGGGCAGATGCTTGAGTGCGGCGAGCTTGAGCCGCGTCAGCGACATGTGGTTGGCGTTGAGGTCGACGGCCACGATCCGCCGCGGCCGATGCACGAGGTAGTTGAGGACGTTGCAGCCGCCGCTCGAGATCGTCAGCAGGCTCGAGTCGGGGCCGAGCCGCAGCGCCTCCGCGTCGACACGGGGATCCTCCCAGATCTGGTTGTAGACGAACCCGCGGAACCAGAGCGTGAACATCCGCTCGAGCACGCCCCGCTTGCTGGCCAGCCTGTGATGGTGCACGGCCTTCCGCAGGCGGGCTGCGTTGGTGCCGGCGGCGAGTCGGGACATGGTGCTCGGGACATTCCGTGGGTGCGAACGCCGGAGTGTATCCGCTCCCGCTCCCGGTGTTGAGCCCGGACCGTGGAACGCCGTCACGGTGCCCCCTGCGGCGGACGCCGCGGCGGCGGAGCCCGGGCGTCGATCGCGCCCGCCAGCAGCGCCGACGCCCCGGCGAATTCCCGGCCGAGCTCGACGACTGCCGTCTCCACCGTCTCGAGCTCGCCGGCCGCCTCGTCGAGCCGGGCGGCGAACCGCTCCGCCACCTGCTCGGCTGCGTCGGCATCGGCCTGCCAGAGCCGGCGGTCGCTCTCGAGGTCGTCCCCCTCCCGAACCTGCAGCCGCAGCTGCCCGTCGGCACTCTCCCGGGCCGCCTTCAGGCGGGCGGTCGTTTCCGTGATCGCGACGATGTCGGCCTCGAGCATCCGGCGGATGAAGGCCGTGCCGTCGATCCGGATCGGCTCCTTGCCCTCGCCGGTCGGCTGGTAGTCGGTGCCGCGGAGCGCGGTCTGCGCGTCGGCCAGCGGGCGACGCCGCTCGACGGCGATCATCTCCGCCACGCCGTCCTCCTTGAGTTTCTGGGCGGTTTCCAGGTCGAACGTGGCGGTCTGGTCGGCCACGAACTCGACCGGCTCTGCACCCGGCCGCGGAAGCGCGTGCGTGTCCTTGAACCGCACCGTCGCCCAGTAGATGCCGGGAAGGATGTGCCGCCCCGCGAGCCCCTCGACGAGCCGCGGCCACTCCTCCTCGGGCACCGGCTCGGCGTGCTGCCGCACCTGCTGCAACCGGCTCTCGAGGTGCTTGAGCAGATCCTCGGGATCGGTCTTGCGCCGCCCGGGCAGCGTCGCGGAGCCGTCAGGATCCTGTCCCGCCTCGGCCGCCGCCGTGCGGTGAAACGCCATCCAGCGGTCGGCGGGGAGGTTTTCATAGACCGTCACCTCCTCGTGGGGCGCCCGCCAGAGCGTGACGTCCGCCGGAGTCGGCGGCAGCGCCGGCACGATCGAGAGCACGTTGCCGTTGACGGTCTCGACGCTGAAGGCGCCGAGGAAGCGGCCCGATTCCTCGACCGGTGCCGCGTCGAAGAGGTAGAGTTCGGCCCCCTCGTTGATCGTCACCTTGTCGACGTCCTCGATCGTCAGCCGGCCGGCCGCGATGGCGCCGTTGGCGGCCACCGCCGGCGGCTCGAAGGCCGCCTTCTCCCAATGGCGGCCGCGCCAGGTCTCGACGAGGCTGCGGACCCGCTGCCAGCGGGCCTTGTCGGCGGCGAGTGCCTCCAATGATTTCCGTGCGCGGTCGGGCACGAGCCGGCCGTCGCCCCCGGGGGCGAGCGCGTCGCGCTCCCGGGCGAGCGCCGCCTGATAGCCCCCCACGATCTCGCGCCACGCCCGCTCCCGCTGGGCGAGCATCCCGGCGAGGAACGTGAAGCCGGTGGCCGCGAGGAGCACGAGCACCGCGGCGGTGATCGTCCCCCAGTTCCAGCCCCGGGTGCCGACGGCGAAGAGCACGATGCCGGCCAGCAGCACGAGCGGAATCAGGCCCAGCAGAACGATTTCCATGCACCACCGATGAATGCAGCGTCGAGTCCGGTGGGCGCGCGGCCCGTCGAAACCTCCTCCGGATTATGAAGGGGGCGGCGGGCCGCTGGCGAGGCCGGTTTCGCGGCGGGCGTCGCAGCGACCCGTCGCGGCGCGGCGACCCGGCGCCGCCCCGCGCGTCGCCCGCCGGCGACGCGCCCGCTTCCGGCCGGCTCGAGCGCGAGGCCGCTTTCGGCCGCGAAAGCCGCGTTTTTGCCGATCAGACGCCCGCGGTGCCGGGTTTGGCACCCGGCGTGCATCACCTCCCTCCGGCCCCGGCCGCGCCGCGGCGCCCCCCCGAGCACCGGAATCGGAGAACAGCCATGCCCCGCGTTTCCACGAAGCCCGCCGTCCCCCGCAAGGTCGGCCACATCGACGACCCGGTGCGGCTCTACCTGCTGCAGATGGGCGGCATCCCCCTCCTCACCCGCGACACGGAGGTGTCGAGCGCCAGGCAGATCGAACACTGGCGGCGCAGGTTCCGCGCGACGATGCTCGGCAACGACCTCGTGCTGGCCGGCGCGATCAGCCTGCTCGAGCAGGTGCAGGCGGGCCGGCTGCGGCTCGACCGCACGATCGAGGTGTCGGTGACGAACACCGCCGAGAAAAAGCGCACGCTCCGCCGCCTCGGGCCGAACCTCGAGACCCTGAGGCGGCTCGAGCAGGAGAAGCGGGCCCTGTTCCGCACCGCGATGTCGCGCAGCACGCCGCCGGCGCGCCGCCGGGCCGCGTGGCGGCAGCTGGTGCGCAAGCGGAGCAAGGCGGTGCGGCTCGTCGAGGAGATGCGGCTGCGGATCCAGCGGCTCTACCCGCTCCTCGAGAAGCTCCGGCAGACGGCCCGCCGGATCGACGCCGTCGGCGAGGTCGTCGGGCCGGCCGGCGGTGCCGCCTCCGCGCGGCAGGAGCAGCGGCGGCTGCTGCTCGCCGTGCGCGAGAGCCGGGTCACGCTGGCACGGCGGCTCGCGCTGCTGGCCGACCTGCAGGCCCGCTACGACGCCGCGAAGCGCGAGCTGGCGGCCGGCAACCTCCGGCTGGTCGTGTCGATCGCCAAGCGGTATCGCAACCGCGGCCTGACGTTCCTCGACCTCATCCAGGAGGGCAACTCGGGCCTGATGCGGGCGGTCGACAAGTTCGAGCACGCGCGGGGCTTCAAGTTCTCGACCTACGCCACGTGGTGGATCCGCCAGGCGATCACCCGGGCCATCGCCGACCAGAGCCGCACGATCCGGGTGCCCGTGCACATGGTCGACACCATGACGAAGCTGCGGAACCTGGCCCGCGACTTCCGGCAGCGGCATGGCCGCGAGCCGGCGGTGGAGGAGCTCGCGACGCTCGGTGGGCTGTCGGTCGAGGAGGCGACGTGCGTGTGGCGGATGTCCCGTCAGCCGGTGTCACTCGACCAGCCGATGGGCGAAGGCGAGGAGATGGACTACGGCGACGTGGTGCGGGATCACCGCGAGGAGGATCCGCTGCGGGGGATCAACGACACGTCGCTGCGAGACTCGATCGGCAGGGCCCTCGGCGCCCTCACCTACCGCGAGCGCGAGATCCTCCGCATGCGGTTCGGCCTCGCCGACGGCTACGCCTACACGCTCGAGGAGGTGGGCTCGATCTTCAGCGTCACCCGCGAGCGTGTGCGGCAGATCGAGGCCAAGGCCGTCGAAAAGCTCCGCCGGCCCGGCACGCACAACAACCTTGCGAGTTTCCTCGACGGCGCCCTCGCCGACCGCCTCGCGGGGCACACCGAGCCGGAACTCGTCGGCCAGGCCTAGCGAGGGCTTCGCAGACGCGCGTCCCCATGTAGGACAGGCTTCAGCCTGTCATGCCTAGCCCATGTGGGACAGGCTTCAGCCTGTCATGCCTAAGCCCATGTGGGACAGGCTTCAGCCTGTCATGCCCTTCGATAATCACCCGCATTCGGAGCCGGCGGTAGGCATGCTCGACGGATACTTCACGGAACGGCACGGCATCCTGCCGTCCGTTCCTTGGCCGACCTCCGTCGGCTGGTGATGACCCGGCCTTCCAGGCCTGGCGATTCATGGTCCTGGACGACTCCCTGCGTCTGCGCGTGCCCATGTGGGACAGGCTTCAGCCTGTCATGCCTAAGCCCATGTGGGACAGGCTTCAGCCTGTCATGCCCTTCGATAATCACCCACATTCGGAGCCGGCGGTAGGCATGCTCGACGGATACTTCACGGAACGGCACGGCATCCTGCCGTCCGTTCCTTGGCCGACCTCCGTCGGCTGGTGATGACCCGGCCTTCCAGGCCTGGCGATTCATGGTCCTCAACGACTCCCTGCGTCTGCGCGTGCCCATGTGGGACAGGCTTCAGCCTGTCATGCCTAAGCCCATGTGGGACAGGCTTTAGCCTGTCATGCCCTTCGATAATCACCCACATTCGGAGCCGGCGGTAGGCATGCTCGACTACGGTCGTGTTGAGAGTACAGGACTCGTGGGTTTTGATCAGACGCCGACGGTCCTCAACGACTCCCTGCGTCTGCGCGTGCCCACCGACCGTCTCCGCCGAACCTGCTCTGCGCCTACGAAGGTAGAAGCCCGGCTGTGTTGCTCAGGCCTTCGCTTCGTCGAGGGCCTGCTGGAGGCGGACCTTGGGCTGCACGCCCATGGGCTGGCTTCACGCGACGGCTCGGCATCGTGCCGACCGTCGCTTGGGCGACCTCCGTCGCCTCGTTCGCACCCGGCCCTCCGGGCCTGACGTCTTCCGGACGGGCATGGGCGGGAGCCCGGCTGTGTTGCTCAGGCCTTCGCTTCGTCGAGGGCCTGCTGGAGGCGGACCTTGGGCTGCACGCCCATGGGCTGGCTTCACGCGACGGCTCGGCATCGTGCCGACCGTCGCTTGGGCGACCTCCGTCGCCTCGTTCGCACCCGGCCCTCCGGGCCTGACGTCTTCCGGACGGGCATGGGCGGGAGCCCGGCTGTGTTGCTCAGGCCTTCGCTTCGTCGAGGGCCTGCTGGAGGCGGACCTTGGGCTGCACGCCCATGAACTGCTGCACGAGGCGGCCGGCCTTGAAGATCATGATCGTGGGAATGCTCGCCACGTTGTAGGCCATCGCCACCTGGTTGTTGTCGTCGACGTTCACCTTGCCCACGCGGAACGTGCCGGCATTCTCCGCCGCGAGCTCCTCGATCGTCGGGCCGATCATCCGGCAGGGGCCGCACCAGGGCGCCCAGAAGTCGACGAGCACCGGCACGGGCGAGTCGAGCACCTCGCTCTGGAAGTTGGCGTCGGTGAATTCCAGGGCGTGCTGACCCATGACGGAGGCTCCTGCTGGCTGTGTGACGGTGTATCCTGCCGTGGTCGCGGCCCGGCGTCGTGCCGGGCTCGGGCGCACGGAGGGCGGCAGTATATCGACCTCCACCGGTTCTGGCAGCGGGATCCCGGCATGGGCGGAAACGACGGCACGCACGACGCCGCCCGCTGCTGGCTCGTCGCACGGTGCGCCGACGGGCGGGTCGCGGGGGGCGTGGCGGCGCTGCCCGCGGCGGTCACGGCAGCGGAGGGCGACGGCCCGCTCGTGCGGGTCGAGGCCGCGGGCTTCAACTACAAAGATGCCCTGGCATGCGCCGGCCACCCGGGAGTGGCCCGCACGCTGCCGCTCGTTCCGGGCATCGACGCAGCGGGCACGCTCCTGGAGGCGGGGGCCGGGCTGCCGGCGGGCGCAGCCGTCGTCGTCACGGGAAACGGGCTCGGCGAGACGCGACCAGGCGGTTTTGCCGCGCTGCTCCGGCCGCCCGCCGCCGCGATCGTGCCCCGGCCCCCCGCCCTCTCGGCCTCCGCGGCGATGGCGCTGGGCACGGCGGGGCTCACGGTGCTGCTCGCGGTCGACCGCCTCGGGCAGGTCGCGCCGCCCGGGCACGAGCCGCCCGCCGACGCCGCCTGGCTCGTGACCGGAGCCAGCGGCGGGGTCGGGATGCTGGGGGTGGCCGCGCTCGCCGCCGCGGGGCGACGGGTCGTGGCGTGCAGCCGCAAGCCGGAGATGGGGCCGGTGCTCCGCGGGCTCGGCGCGGCGGAGGTCGTGTCGCCCCAGGCCCTCGGCGGCTCGTCGGGCAAGCCTCTCGAGCACGGCCGGTGGGCCGGCGTCGTCGACACCGTCGGGGGTGAGATGCTCGCGGCTGCGCTCAAGGCGGTGGTTCCCGGCGGCGTCGTGGCCGCGATCGGGATGGCGGGGGGCGTCGACCTGCCGACGACGGTGCATCCGTTCATCCTGCGCGGAATCACGCTGTGCGGGATCGATGCCGCCACGCTGCCCACGCAGCGGGAGCGGGCCGCCCTCTGGCCGCGGCTGGCCGATCTCTGGCCCGGGGTCCGCCACCTCCTGCCGGTGACGAGCCTCGCGCTCGACGACGTCGGCGACTGGGCCGCCGCGCTGCTCCAGGGCTCGGCGTGCGGGCGGGGCGTGGTGCTGCCGGCCGCCCCCGCGCGGTCCCGGCATGCGATCAACCTCGCGGCGGCCTGGGAGCCGGTCGGCGGCGGCTGCGAGTGGCGCCGGTCGTTCGGCCGCCCTGCCGGCGCCGGCCCGGGGGACGTGGTGAGGCTGGTGTTCGAATGGCCGGGGAATGCCGAAATCACGCTCGACGGCCGGCCGCTCCCGCCGCTCGTGGGCGGGCGGCAGCACTGGAGCTTCGACGTCACGCACATGCTCGGCGACCGCAACGAGATCGTGCTCGCATGCCGTCCGCCGGTGCCGCCGGCTGAGGTCGACGCCCAGGGCCGCGCTGCGCTGCCCGCCGTGGTCGGCAGGCCGGGGATCGAGATCGCGCCACGGTGGATCGATCCTTGACAGCCGCCGCCCGCCGTCGCTACCACCAGCGGATCGTGGCGGCTGCGCCGCGGCCATCACACCCCAGTCACCGGGAGAGAGCCATGTCGGTCGTCAGGGTCGGGAGCACGAGCAGGTACGCCGAGGGCTGGGCCGCCATCTTCGGAGGCAAGCCCGCGAAGCAGGCGCGGGGAAGGAAGAAACTGGGAACGAGGGCCGCGAAGAAAACCGTGCGGAAGGCCGCGAAGAAGGCCGGCGGGAGGAAGTCGGGGAAGAAGCGGCGGTGAGTGGGCCGACGGGCTGAAGCCGGGCAGCGCTACGAGGGTGGTGTGCCGAGCTCGCGGGCGCGGGCGGCGGCGGCGACGACGGCGTCGATGAGGGCGCTGCGTACGCCGCGCTGCTCCAACACCGCCAGGCCCGCGATCGTGGTGCCGCCGGGGCTCGAGACGCGGTCCTTGATTTGCGCGGGGTGCTCGCCCGTCTGCTCGAGCAGCGCCGCCGTGCCGGCGAGCGTCTCGACGGCCAGGGCCAGGGCGAGCGGCCGCGGCAGCCCCGCCTTCACGCCGCCGTCGGAGAGGGCCTCGACGAGGAGCGCCACGAAGCCGGGCCCCGAGCCCGAGAGGCCGGTCACCGCGTCGAGGAGCGGCTCGTCGACCTCGTGCACGTGGCCCACGGCCCCGAGCAGGCCGAGGACGCGCTCGGCGGCGGCCGGCGGCACCTCGGGCGTGCGGCAGACGACCGACACGCCCCGGCCCACGAGGCAGGGCGTGTTGGGCATCACGCGCACGATCCGCCGCGTGCCCGCGAGGTCGGCAAGCGCGCCGAGCGGCAGCCCGGCGACGATCGACACGAGCACCGCCTCGGCCGGGAGTGCCGCAGCGAACTCGCGGCAGGCGTCGGCCGCCTGCTGCGGCTTCACGGCGAGGAACACGAGGCCCGCGCCCCGCACCGCGGCGCCAGCCGAAGCGGCGAACCGCACGCCGGGCACCCGGGCCGCGAGCCGCGCGCGGGCGGCCTCGCTGAGGTCGAACACCGTGATCGCCTCGGGGGAGACGCGGCCGGCCCGGCAGAAGCCCTCGGCGAGGGCGAGGGCCATCTGGCCCCCGCCGACCATCGCGACGGCGTCGGGGACATGCGCGGGCGTCATGGCGCGGGCTCCGTGGAGCCGGAGCGCGTCGCGCGGCCGGGCGACTGCAGGTGGCGCTCGACGGCGTCGAGATCGAGCCGCGACACCCACAGCTGGCTGGCCGGCACGCGGCCCCCGCCGTCGCGGCCGGCGGTCCACATCAGCAGCGTGCCGTCGGGAGAGAAGCTCGGCAGGACGTCGGCCCCCTCGTGGTCGGTGAGCCGCAGCGGCGGGCCGGCGACGAACGTGCCGGTGGCGGTATCGTAGCGGGTGATCCAGAGGTCGTAGTTGGGCCGGCGCGAGGGGTCGGAGTGGTCGGCGCCCGTCCACGCGAGCCACGGCCGCGTCGGGTGCCAGTAGGGCGCCCAGTGCACCCCCTTCCCGCTCGTCACGGCCACGTCGTCGGTGCCGTCGGCCCGCATCACGTGGATCTGCAGCATGTCCTTCTCGAGCCGGTCGGTGCGGTAGGCGATCCAGGCGCCGTCGGGGGAAAAGAACGGCCCGCCGTCGTAGCCCGGCGCATTCGTCAGCTGGCGCACGTCGCTGCCGTCGGCGTTCATCACGTAGATGTCGGGATCGCCGTCGCGGTCGCTGACGAAGAGAATCCGGCTCCCGTCGGGGGAGAACGAGCACTCGGCGTCGTAGCCTGGCGAGTGCGTGAGCCGCACCAGTTCACCTCCGGCCACGGGAGCCGAGAAGATCTCCATCTGCGGGTCGAAGTCCCATTGGTAGCGGCGGCGGCGGCCCGCGCGGGCATCCTCCTCAGCCTGGGCGCGGGCGGCCGCCTCGGTGCGGTCGAGGGCGGGATCGAGGTGGCTCGAGGCGAACAGGAGCCGCGTGCCGTCGGGGGAGAACCAGCAGCAGGTGGTGCGGCCGCGGCCGGTGCTGATCCGGCGGGGCGCGGCCACGGCGGGCGCCGCCGCGTCGAAGGGCTGCACGTAGATCTGGTAGAAGGGGTAGTCCGTGGGCACGCCCTGGTAGCCGATCGTCCGGCCGTCGGGGGCGAAGTAACCCTCCCCGGCCTTCGCGAGCCCGGTGGTGACCTGACGCGGCGGCGAGAGGTGCGCCGCCTCGAGCGGTGACTGCTCCTCCGCCGCGGCGGAGCCGAGCCGGGCCGCTGAAACGACGAGGATCGCGAAAATCAGGTTGCCGGTTTTGGCCATCGGCTCCAGTATAGGGACGTTCGGCGAAAGCCCCGCAGGAGCCCGTGGCATGAAGATCTACACGAAGACCGGCGACGCCGGCGAAACGGGCCTGTTCGGCGGGCCCCGGGTCCGCAAGGATCATGCGCGCATCGACGCCTTCGGCACCGTCGATGAGCTCAACAGCCACCTCGGCATCGTCCGCGCGCTCTCGGCCGCCGCGCCCTTCGACGACCTCCTGCGGCGGGTGCAGTGCGAACTCTTCGACCTGGGTGCCGAATTGGCGACCCCCGGCGACGCCGCCGAACGGATCGGTGTGGAGCACGTCGAGGCGCTGGAGGCGGCCATCGACCGGCACGAGGCGGGGCTCGAGCCGCTCACGTGCTTCGTGCTCCCGGCGGGCACTCCGACCGCCGCCGCGCTCCACGTGGCCCGGACGGTGTGCCGTCGGGCGGAGCGGCGCGTCGTCTCACTGGCCGGGCAGCTCGACACGGTGATTCCTTCGAACGCGATCGAATACCTGAACCGTCTGGGCGACCTCCTGTTCGTGCTGGCACGCACCGCCAACAGGCGGGAGAATGTGGCGGATGACCCCTGGCATCCCGCCTGACGCCGGCCCCGCCCCGCACCCCACCGGCGCGGGCGCCGTGGCCGAGATGCGCCGGCGCGTCGCCGCGCAGCATGCAGCGGGCGCCCCCGGCGTCCAGAACGGCACGCTCGCCTCCGACCTCACCGACGCGGTCGTGGTGGCGGCCTGGCACGACATCGCGCGGAGCGTGGCGGCCCCGCCGGGAACGTTCGAGCGCGGCGTGGCGCTCGTGGCCCACGGCGGCTACGGGCGCCGCGAGATGGCCCCCCACTCCGACGTCGATCTCATGATCCTGCACGCGCCCGCCGCCCGCGGGCCCGTGACCGAGGCGGCGCGCCGGCTGCTCCAGACGCTCTTCGACGCGGGCCTCGACGTGGGGCAGAGCGTGCGCACGGTGGGGGAGGCCTGCCGGCTGGCGGCCGGCGACATGACGATCTTCAGCTCGCTGTGCGAGTGCCGGCTGCTCGCGGGGGATGGAGACCTGCTCGAGCGGCTCCGGCGTCGGCTCCTCGGGATGGCGCGGCGGTCGCCCCGGCGGCTGGCCGACCGGCTCCTCGCGGCCCGCCGGGGGGAGGCGGAGAAGTTCGGCGAGACGACGGCGCTCCTCCAGCCCAACGTGAAGCGGTCGCCGGGCGGGCTCCGCGACGTCCAGCTCGTCCGCTGGCTCGGGCTCGTCGGCTGGGGGGCGGCCTCGCTCGACGACATGGTGCACCTCGGGGCGGTGTCGAGGCGCGACGCCGAAGCGGTGCGCGACGCCGGCGAGTTCCTGATGCGGGTCCGCAACGACCTGCACCTGGCGGCGGGCCGGGCCGCCGACGAACTGACCCGCGACGAGCAGGTGCGGCTGGCGGCCGCCCGGGGCATCGGCGAGGAGGGGGGGCTGCTCGGCGTCGAGCGGTTCATGCGTGGCTACCTCGGCCACACGCGGCGCGTGGCCGAGGTCGTCGACGCCCTCGTGCAGCGGCTGCGGCCGCAGCCGCTCCCGGCCCGCTGGCTGGCCCCGGTCGTGGGGCACAGGGTCGACGGCCTGTTCCGCGTGGGGCCCGCCCAGGTCGCGGCGCTGCCCGGGAGGGCCGCCGCGATCGCGGCCCGTCCGGATCTCGTGGTGCAGCTGGTGGAGCTTTCGATGCTCTACGAGCTGCCGATCGAGGCCCAGACGTGGGAGGCGGTGCGGTCGGCCTGGGGCGGCTCCACCGTCGCCCCGGCGGCGATCGACGCCGCCACGCGGGACCGGTTCCTCGGCCTGTTCAGCCGGCCCGGTCGGCTCGGCGGGGCGCTGCGGCGGCTCCACGAGGCGGGGCTCCTCGAGCGGATCATCCCGCAGTTCGCCCATGCGCGGCACCTGATGCAGTTCAACAACTACCACAAGTACACCGTCGACGAGCACTGCATCGTGGCCGTGGAGCAGGCCGTGGCGCTCGCCTCCGCAGACGGCTGGCTGGGCGACGTGTGGCGGCGGATCGGCCGCCAGCGGGCCGTGCTGCTCGCCCTCCTGATCCACGACCTCGGCAAGGGGTTCGTCGAGGACCACAGCGAGGTGGGCGCGCGGATCGCGCGCGACGTGGCGGCTCGGCTCGGCCTCCCCGCCGACGAGGCGCAGATCGTGGAGTTCCTCGTGCTCAGGCATCTCACGATGGCCCACGTGGCCTTTCGCCGGGACGTGGGCGACCCGAGCATCGTCGTCGGCTTCGCCCGCGAGGTCGGCTCGCCGGAGGTGCTGAGAATGCTCACGGTGCTCACCGCCTCCGACGTGGCCGCCGTCGGCCCCGGCACCTGGAACCGCTGGAAGTCGGACCTGCTCGGCGACCTCCACTTCCGGACGCTCGGCTACCTCGACGGCGAGAGCCCGTCGGTGCTCGCGGAGCGGCACGGCCGGGACCTCGACCGCCTGCTCTCCGGCCTCGGCGACGACGACCCCGTCGTGGCGCTCGCCCGCCGGCTGCCGCGGGCCTATCTCCGCGACACGGAGCCGCGCCGGATCCTCGAGGAGCTGCGGCAGTTGACCCGGCTGCCCGAGCAGGGGGTGGTCGTGTCGACCCGCTGGCAGCCCGAGACGTCGACCGTGGCGATCACCGTCGGCACCCGCGAGAGCGTCGCTCCCGGCATCTTCCACCGCGTCACCGGCGCGATCACGAGCCAGCGGCTCGAGATCCTCGCCGCCGACATCAACACGCTGCCGGGAGGCCTGGTGCTCGACCACTTCGTGGTGCACGATCCCGACTTCGCCGGCGAGCCGCCGGCCGACCGGCTCGGCGACATCGCCGGCGCGATCCGCGCCGCCGTGAAGGCCGACGACCCGCCCTCGTTCACGCGCAGGTTCAATCCGTTCGCCCCGCTTCCCGCCCCGGGGTCGCTGCGGCCCGCGCGCATCCTGTTCGACAACGAGAGCTCCGCGGGCACGACGATCCTGGAGGTGTTCGCCCACGATTTCGCGGGCCTGCTCTACGCGGTCGCCAAGGCGCTGTTCGACGCCGGGGTGTCGGTCCGGGCCGCGAAGATCGGCACCTACCTCGACCAGGTCGTCGACGCCTTCCACGTCACCGACTCGACGGGGCGGAAGATCACCGAGCCGGCGCGGCTGGAGGCGCTGCGGGCGGCGCTGGAACGGGTGGTGCTGCCGCCCGGCCGGGCCGGCCCGGCGTGACCGCGCCCGACCGGCGGGCCAGGCCGAGCATCCGCTCCCGCCACGCCGCCTCGTACTCGGCCAGCGGCATGCCGACGAGGCTCGCGAAGCGCTCCGCATCGTCGCGGCCCGCGGGATCGCGGCCGGCCAGTTCGGCCACCGCCCGGACCGAGAGCGGCGGCGTTCCGTGGGCCAGGTCGTGGGCCACGCCCCAGGCGAGCAGGTAGGCCCGCCGGCTCGAGGCGGCGGGGTTGCCGTGGCCCACGAGGAACTGCCGCTCGCCGTCGGCGAACAGGGCGGGGAGCACGGGGGCGTCGGCGCTCGCGAGCAGTTCGGCGAGCCGGGCGAGCCGGCGCGGGTCTGGCGCGGAGCGGCGGTCGTCGGCGGGCGGGTCGAGCCCCGTCTCGAACACCTGCGCCAGCCCCTCGTCGAGCCACGGTGGGAGCCCGCCGCGGGGGCCGAGCCGCAGGTCGGCGTGCGCGTGCCACGCCTCGTGCGCGAGCGCGGCGAAGAACTCGTCGCGTGCCTGCTCGACGCGGGCCTCGTTCTCGCGACGGGCCGCCTCCACGCGGGCGAGCGTGGCCGCCTTCTCCCGCTGCCAGCGAGCCCGCGTGCGGCCCACGATCTCGGCCCGCTGGCTCCCGGGGATGCCCTGGTCCTCCAGTTCCCCGGCCAGCCGGCGCAGCCCCGTCGCCACGTCGTCGTCGAGCGCCCGCTGGCGGGCGGCGGTGGCGTCGAGGCCGTCGGCCGCGTGCCGCGCCTGCTCGACGAGCGCCGGTACGTCGCTGCCGGCCACGAGGAGCCGGCGGCCCGGGAGGTAGAACGCTGGATTCGCCCCCTTCACCCCTTCCGCCGCCTGCACGCCGGCATACTCCGCCTGCGTGCCGCACAGCCGCACGCGGAGCGGTGGTGGCGCGCCGGTCGCCGGCACGGCCGGGGGCAGCAGGCCATCGAGCGTGTCGAGGAGGCTTTCGAGCCGCACCACCGCCTGCCGCGTGAGGGTGGGGCCGGCCGTGCTCTCGAGCGTGAACCGTGGCCCGTCGTAGCACCAAGGGCCGTCGTCGTCGCGGCGCACGAGGCGGACGCCGCGGGCCGCCTCCCGTTCCGCCGCGGCCTGGTCACGCACGGGGTCGACGCCCTCCTCGGCCCGCGGGCAGGCCGTGCCGAGCACGAACACGAGCGCGAGCACGGCCGCGCCCCGCGTCGCGGCGACGATGGCGTCGACCGTGCGGCGGTGCTCGGCCGCGGGTGTCATCGCGACGGCCAGCGCCCGCCCCGCGGCCGCGATCCGGCGGCAGGCGTCGTCGTTGCGACGGCACCACTCGATCCGCTCGACCAGGTCCGAGAGGTCAGCGGCGACGGGGACGTAGTGCTCCCAGGGCACGAGCCGGTCGTAATACCACTGCCGAAACCCGGCGGGCGACGCCACCTTGATCACGCAGCATCCGTAGAGCAGCCGCAGGAAGAGGTTGCTGAACGCGTTGGCGTAGCCGTCGATGTCGATCGCGAACCGCCGCCCGATCCAGGAGGCTTCCGGCACGCGGTCGCCGGCGATGCCGTGGCGGCGGTAGGCGTCGCGTGCCTCGGCGGGCACGCCGCGGCCGGCGACGATCAGCGCGTCGGTGCGGAGCCCGGGCCGGCCGGCGCCCGCGTCGCGGAGGAGCAGGCACATCCGCACCCGCTGCCGGAGGTCGGCGTCGGAGGCGTGCATCGTGTCGTTCGAGAACGCACCCTGCCCCGTGGGGCTGCCGCGCCACACGATGGCGTCGTCGCGATCAGCGAAGTCCGGGCCGCGGGCGGCCGCCCGCCGGCTGCGGGCGTAGCCAGCGCTGGCGTGGAAGCCGCGGTCGGGCACGAGGATCGTTCCCGGCAGGTGCGAGCAGAAGCCGAGGACGTCCCCGGGCTCGCGGACGTGGTCGCCCAGGTCGGCGCGCCACGTGCCGTCGGGCACCCGGGGGTCGGAGAGCAGGTCGACGACCGCGCCCAGCCTGCGCCAGGCCGTGGAGAAGCCGTTCCTGCCGCGCAGCCAGGCGAGGTCGGCGTCGAGCGCCGCGATCCGACCGTCGCGGCGGTGGATCGCCACGATCGTGTCGACGGGCGACGCGCCCGGGGGCCGCTGCCGGATCGGGATCCACGGCCGGGGGATGCCGCGGAGCGACCGGGCCGCCCGCCATGCCAGCGTCGCCACCTTGGCCCCCGACAGCCAGCGATGCAGCAGCGTTGAGAGTTCAGCCGGGAGGTTCGTGTTCACCGCGTCCCCGTCGGCCGCCGGGTCACAGGTAGGTGTTGATCACGTTCTCGAAGAGCTCCTGGCGGCCGCTCGTGTTCGCGGCCGCCTCGCCCGTGCCGAGCATCTCCTTCTCGAGCGACGCGAGCGACTCGCTGCCCGCCTCGATCCGCCTGCCGAGCGGGCCCGACCACGACGCGTAGCGCTCCTCGACGAGCTTCTGGATCGCGCCGTCGGCCCGCATCGCCGCGGCGATCTTCAGGCCGCGGGCGAAGGCGTCCATGCCGCCGATATGCGCGTGGAAGAGGTCCACGGGCTCGAAGCTCTCGCGGCGCACCTTGGCGTCGAAGTTCACGCCGCCGGGGGCGAGGCCGCCGTGCTTGAGGATCGAATACATGATCTGCGTCGTGAGGTAGATGTTCGTAGGGAACTGGTCCGTGTCCCAGCCCACGAGCGTGTCGCCGGTGTTGGCGTCGATCGACCCGAGGAAGCCCTGCATGCCGGCGTATTCGAGCTCGTGCTGCATCTCGTGGCCGGCGAGCGTGGCATGGTTGGTCTCGATGTTCATCTTCACGTGCTTTTCGAGGCCGTAGGTCCGCAGGAAGTTGATGCACGTCGCCGAGTCGAAGTCGTATTGATGCTTCATCGGCTCGCGGGGCTTGGGCTCGAAGTAGAACTGGCCCGTGAAGCCGATCTCCTTCGCGTAGTCGACGGCCATGTGCATGAACTTCGCGAGGTGGTCGATCTCGCGCTTCATGTCGGTGTTCCACAGGCACTGGTAGCCCTCGCGGCCGCCCCAGAACACGTAGCCCGCGCCGCCGAGGCGGTGGGTGACCTCGAGCGCCTTCTTCACCTGGGCCGCCGCGAACGCGAACACCTCGGCGTTGGGGCTCGTGGCGGCGCCGTGGACGTAGCGCGGGTGGCTGAAGAGGTTCGCCGTGCCCCAGAGCAATTGCTTGCCGCTCCTCGTCTGGTGCTCGAGGAGCCGGTCGGCGACGGCGTCGAGGTGCTTGTTGCTCTCGGCGAGCGTCGCGCCCTCCGGCGCCACGTCGCGATCATGGAAGCAATAAAAGTCGCAGCCGAGCTTGTCGAGGAACTCGAACGCCACGTCCACCCGCTTGAGCGCCGCCTTCAGCTGGTCGCTCTCCGTCTCCCACGGCCGCACCATGGTCCCGGGGCCGAAGGGGTCGCCGCCGGTGCCGCGCATCGTGTGCCAGTAGGAGACGGCGAACCGCAGGTGGTCGCGCATCGGCCTGCCTTCCACGAGCGCGTCGGCGTCGTAGTGCCGGAACGCGAGCATGTTCTTCGTGGTCGGGCCCTCGTAGCGGATTCTGCCGATGCCTGCGAACGCCTCTGCCATGGATGGTCCTTGCGAGTCGAGGAGCGAGATCGAATGCGGGCGACAAGATTACCGGGAGGACGAAGGTTTGTCGCCGGGCGTCACGAGGCGTGCGAGGAGCCGGCGGCCGAGGTCGGGGAACCACTCGATGAGGCCCGCGAGGAAGCGCACCTTCGCCGGCACGGCGAGTTCGCTCGTGCGACGGGCGCAGGCGGCGAGGATCTGTGTCGCGAGCGCGTCGGGATCGAGTTGCTTCAGGCTCGTCGTGCCGCCCGGCGCGGCCGCCTCGGGAGGCAGGCCCGCTGCGGCCGCCTCCGCGGCGTAGCGCGCCGCGGCCCGGTCGGCGGCGGGATCGTCGGCCGCGCGGCGGATCGGGCCGGGTGAGACGAGCAGCACGTGAACGCCCCGCGGCTCGAGTTCGAGCCGCACCGCGTCGACGTAGGCCGCGAGCGCCGCCTTGGCCACGCTGTAGGGCCCCATGAACGGCATCACGATCTTGCCCGCGAGGCTCCCGATGACGACGAGATGGCCGCCCGCTCGCGCGACGTCGTCGGCCACGGCCCGCGTGATCTCGACGGCCGAGAGCAGATTGGCGTCGAGATACTCCTGCAGCGTCGCGGGCGAGGCCTCGAGGATCGCGGCCCGTCCGGAGCGGCCTACGCAGAAGAAGAGGTCGTCGATCCCGCCCAGGATCCGCCCGGCTTCGGCCGCGACCCGCTGCCCTTCCCCCGCCCTGCCGAGTTCGGCCGCGAGGCCGTGGATCCGATCGGTCGGGATGCCGGCGCGGTCGAGAACCTGGAGCGCCCGGCGCACGCCCTCGCTCGAGCGGCCCACCACGAGCACCCGCGCGCCGGCCGCGGCCAAATGCCGGGCGAGCACGAGGCCGAATCCGGCCGTACCGCCCGCCACGATCACGCGCCGGTCATGCCACGTCATTGGTGCACGCAGTTGGAAAAGATCGCCTCTTCGCCCCCTCGAGTCTAATCCCCCGCCCTGTCGATTCGGCCCGCGCGTGGTACGATCTTCCCGCCCGCCGCCCGCCTCCCGCCCCGCCCGCCTCCGGAGGACCCGCCATGCCCAGCACCACGCCCGAACCCCGGGAGATCGTCCGCACGAAGGTCGTCGCCACGCTCGGCCCCGCATCCCGCGCCGAGGAGGCGATCCGCCGGCTCGTGGAGGCGGGCGTCGACGTGTTTCGCCTCAACATGGCGCATGGCTCCATCCCGGAGCACCAGGAATCCCTCGACCGCATCCGCCGCGTGTCGGAGGCCACGCAGCGGCCGATCGGCGTGCTCGCGGACCTCGCCGGCCCGAAGATCCGGCTCGGCGAACTGCCCGGCGGCGCCGTCGAGTGCGCCGAAAACGCGCACTTCAAGTTCGTGCGCGGCGCGGAAGCGAACGCCCCCGACGAGTTCACCACCACCTACGCCCCGCTCATCGACGAGCTCGCCGTGGGCGACTCCGTGATGCTCACCGACGGTACGATCAGCCTCGTCGTGGAGGAGAAGAACGCGACGTCGGTCCGCTGCCGCGTGATCCAGGGGGGCACCGTCCGCAGCCGCCAGGGAGTGAACCTCCCGGGCGTGAAGCTCTCCGTGGCGGCGATGAGCGCGGCCGACTGGGCGCACGCCGAGTGGGCCGCCGGCGCCGGCATCGACTTCGTGAGCCTGTCGTTCGTGCGGAGCGCCGTCGAGGTGAAGCTCCTCAAGGAACTGCTCCGCACGCGCGGCTCCGCGGCCCGCGTGGTCGCCAAGATCGAGAAGCGGGAGGCGATCGACAACCTCGACTCGATCGTCGACGCGGCCGACGCGGTGATGGTGGCCCGCGGCGACCTCGGCGTGGAGATCGACGTGGCGGGCGTGCCGATGGTGCAGAAGCACATCATCCGCACCTGCCAGCGGTATCAGAAGCCCGTGATCGTGGCCACGCAGATGCTCGACAGCATGCAGCACGCCCGCCGGCCGACCCGCGCCGAGGCCACCGACGTGGCCAACGCCATCCTCGACGGTGCCGACGCCTGCATGCTCTCCGGCGAGACGGCGATCGGCGACCATCCCGTGGACGCCGTGAAGATGATGAAGCGGATCGCCCGCGAGACGGAGCGGCAGTATCTCGCCGACCGCTGGCACTACCTCGAGGGCCGCTTCCAGGCGGCGCGCGGCTCGGCCGGCGTGCCCGTGCAGGAGTTTCTGCCGGCGCCGGAGCACCTCGTCGAGGGCCTCCACCCGATCACGCAGGCCGTCGTGGACGGCGCGAGCCGGATCGCGGGCGAGCTCGACGCGAAGCTGTTCGTCGTGGCCAGCCGCAGCGGCGTGACGGCGATCGCCCGGTCGAAGCGGCGCGGCGCCGTGCCCACGCTCGGCCTCTCCGACGATCCCGCGGCACTGCGGCAGATGGCCCTCTATTGGGGCGTGACGCCGCTGGCCAGCGTAGCCACGAAGGACACGACCGCCCTGCTCGAGCACGTGACCGCCTGGGGGCTCCGCGAGGGGCGGCTCCAGCATGGCGACCGGATTTTGCTGGTGGCGGGTTCCGGCTTCGGGACGGGTGGGCACAATATGGCGTTGGTGCACGAGGTGTGACTCGCCGTTGCGGATGGTCCGGCGACGGAACGGCAAACTGAAAGGAGTCCACCATCCCGGTGGTGGATGGGTCGTCGCGTGGGCCGCGGCGGCCCAACGCTCCTCGAGCGTTCGCCGATTCCGTCGCCTCCCGCAGCGGAGGCATCCGGTCCTTGGGAGAGAACAGTGATTTCTAAGCAAAAGTGCGTCTTAGCGTATTCGGGCGGGCTGGATACGTCGGTGATCCTCGGGTGGCTCATCGAGCAGGGGTACGACGTGGTCGCGGTGTACGTCGACCTCGGGCAGCCGTGCGAGGATCGGCAGGCGATCCTCCAGAAGGCGCGCGACTGCGGGGCCGTGAAGGCCGAGATCGTCGACGTGCGCGAGGAGCTGTGCCGCGATTTCGCGTTTCCCACGCTCCAGTGGCAGGCCCGCTACGAGGGCACCTATCTGCTCGGCACGTCGATCGCGCGGCCGCTGATCTCGAAGGTGTGCGTCGAGATCGCGCACCGCGAGGGGGCCACGGTCTACGCCCACGGCGCCACCGGCAAGGGCAACGACCAGTGCCGCTTCCAGCTCGCCGCCGAGGCGCTCGACCCGCAGATCACCCTGCTCGCCCCGTGGCGGATCGCCGCCTTCCGCGACCGCTTCCCCGGCCGCAAGGAACTGATCGAGTTCTGCGAGCGGAAGAAGATCCCCGTGAAGGCCTCGAAGGGCAAACCCTACAGCTCCGATGAGAACTGCCTCCACACGAGCTACGAGGCCGGCCTGCTCGAGGAACTCACCACCGACGGTTTCGGCCTCGTCGATTTCGGGATGACCGTCTCGCCGCAGGCGGCGCCCGACGCGCCCGAGACGGTGACGATCGACTTCGAGCGCGGCGTGCCCGTTCGGGTCAACGGCAAGTCCCTCGCGGCCCACGAGATCGTGCTCGCGCTCAATGAGATCGGCGGCCGCAACGGCATCGGCCGCACCGACATCGTGGAAAACCGGTTCGTCGGCATGAAGAGCCGCGGCGTCTACGAGGCGCCCGGCATGACGCTCCTCTACGAGGCCCACCGCCTCGTCGAGCAGATCACGCTCGACCGCGACCTCGTGCACCTGCGCGACCGGCTCTCCCCCGAGGTGGCCGAGATGGTCTACTACGGCTTCTGGTACTGCGCGAAGATGGACGCGCTGCTGGCCTTCATCCGCCAGGCACAAAAGCCGGTCACCGGCACCGTGGAGCTGAACCTGTACAAGGGCAACATGCTCGTGAAGAGCCGCTCGAGCCCGCACAGCCTCTACGACGCGGCGATCGCGTCGATGGAGGGGGGCGGCTCCTACGATCAGACCGACGCGGAGGGCTTCCTCCGCATCATGGGCGTGCCGCTCCGCGTGCAGGGGCGGGTGCGGCCGAGGATGTGAGCGGGTGCTGCGGCGTTTCGCGCTCCTCGTGGGGATCGACGCGCGGCGGCCGGCCTCGTGGCTGGCGGCCGCGACGGGCCTCGCGGCCGCGGCGCTTCTGCCCGCGGCCCTGCCCGTCGGCTGGCCGAGCCCGCCCCTCGTGTCGGCCGCGCTCGGTGGCCTTCTCGCGGCGATCGGCGCGGGGCAGGCTCCGGCCGCGAGGGAGGCCGCGGGGCCTGCGTGCCTGACGCTCGCCGCGCGGATCTGCTGGCCGCTCGCCGGCTGGCTCGGTGCGGCGGCCGTCCGGGGCGATTGCTGGCTCGCCGCAAGCGGGGGCCTGGGCATCTGCGCCGCCGGCGTCGTGGTGGCGGCGTGTGCCCGGCGCGATCTCCTGCCGGCGGACGCGGCCACGGCCGCGATCCTCGTGGCGGCCGGGGCGGCGGCCCTGGGCTGGTGGGCCGAAGGCGGCGGGCCCGCAGGCGTTCCGGGCCGCGTCGTCGGCTGTGGGGCGTTGTGTGCGGCGGCGTTCGTCGCCGCCGCCTGGGGCGGCGGGCGACCCGCCGCCTGGGCCACGCCTCCGCGGCAGCGGGCCCGGCGGGTGGTGACGACCCTGGCCATGGCCGCGGCCCTCGGCGGCATGGTGGGCTGGCTGTTCCTGGCCCCCGAGTGCGCTCCGCTCGACCTCGTCGCGTCGCTCGGCTGGTTCATCGCCCTGGCGGTGCCGGCGGCGACGCTCGGCGACGGCGTCTCGCACGCGCGCCTCTGGCGGCGGGCCGAGAGGGCCGCGCCGGCGGCGCCAGGGCTGGGCGCCCTTGGCCCGGGCCGCCGGCGTGACGCGCTCCAGGCGGCGCTCACCACCGCCGCCATCCTCGGCTGGCCGCCTCTCGTGGCGGCGGTCGTCGGGGGCCTGGACGGCGGCGGGGCGTGGCCGGCGGCGGCCGTCGTCGCCGCCCTCGGGGCGGCCGCCACGCTGCTCGGCGCCGCGTGCCTCGTCGGCGAAGCCCTCACCGCGAGCCCCGACACCCAGCAGGCGCTCGTGCTCGCCGGCTGCGTCGTGGCGGTGGTCGTCGCGGCGGCCGGGGCCCCAGGCCTCCTGCCCTTCCCAGCCCCCGGGTGAACGCACGGCCCGGTTGACGTTGAGGAAACCCGCGATTCCTGCCACACTTCCCCGGTTGCCCGGATTCCGGTGTCGTCGCCGGCGGCCGGGGAGAGGGTCGAGACGGCGGGCCGCCGGACACGATAAGGAGAGCGGCTCGCGCGGCCCTCACATCCCGAAGGAGTCTCCGATCGTGAACGGATTCACAGTGGCCGGTTGCCCGCGGTTCGACGTGCCGCCGCGTGGCCGGTGGAGTGGGGCCGCCGCGGCGGCCGCCGTTTTCGTGCTGGCCGCGGCTTCCTTTGCCGGCGCCGGTTCCTTCCCGCCGAGCGAGACGGTGTTTCCCGCCACGACCCGGGCCTGGATCAGCGTCGCCGATCCGGGCCTGTTCCAGGAAAGCTTCGACCGCACCCAGTTCGGCCAGTTGCTCAGGGACCCGGTGATGAAGCCGTTCGTCGACGGCTTTCGCGCGCAGCTGCGGTCGGCGGGCCGGCAGCGGCTCGGCAAGCTCGGCCTCACGCTCGAGGACCTCGAGAAGGTGCCCGGGGGCGAGATCGCCCTCGGCGCGATCGAGCCCACGCCGGGCACGCTCGCCTCGATCCTCCTCGTCGACACCACGGGTCACGACACCGAGACACGGGCCCTCCTCGAGCAGGTCGACAGGCGGCTGCTCGAGCAGAAGGCGACGCGGGCGACGCAGTCCCCCGCCGGAATAACCGTGTACCACCTGCCGACGGAGGAAAACGCCGCCACTTCGCGGCTGCGGCAGGTGGCGATCGTGTCGACGCCCGGCACGCTCGTGGTGGGCGACTCGCCCGCCGTCGTCGGCCAGCTCGTCGCCGCGCTCCGGCAGGGCCGCCCCGACTCGCTCGCCTCGCAGCCCGCCTACCAGGCGGTGGCGGCCCGCTGCGGCAAGGAGGTGCCGTCGGCCGCGGCCCCGCTCCGCTGGTTCGTCGATCCGCTGGGCTACGCCAAGGCCTACCAGGCCGCGAACCCGCCGCGCGAGAAGCGCAAGGGGCCCGACTACGTGGCGATCCTCGGCCGCCAGGGCTTCGACGCCGTCAAGGGCGCCGGCGGCGTCGTGTTCTTCGACAACGGCACCCGCGAGGCCCAGCACCACACGCTGATCTACGCCCCACCGCTCGCCGGCCGCAAGCCGTTCGCGGCCGACCGGTTCGACCTCGCCGCCCGGATGCTGCACTTCCCCAACGCCGAGCGGATCGAGCCGCCGCAGTGGGTGCCGCGCGACGTGTCGAGCTGGGTGGCCCTGCAGTGGGACATCGCCAACGCGTTCGCCTCCGCCGAGCCTCTCGTCGACGACATCGTCGGCGAGAAGGGCGTGTTCGACGACGTGATCGCCTCGCTGAAGGAGGACCCCGACGGGCCGCAGATCGACGTCGAACAGGACCTCGTCGCCAGCCTCGGCACCCGGGTCTCGGTGCTGGGCGACCATGCCACTCCGATCGACGTCGACAGCGAGCGGCTGGTGATCGCGATCGAGGCCAGGGATCCCGCCACGGTGGCGGCCACCGTGGCCAAGAGCATGGCGACCGACCCCGACATGCAGAAGGTCGAGTCGAACGGCCTCGTGATCTGGGAGATGATCGACCGCTCGGCGGCCATCCCGAAGCTCGAGATCGAGACGCCCGGCGGCGCGATCGCGCACGCCGATCACGAGAGCGACGCCCACCAGCACCGTCGCCGGCTGCGGGAACGCGAGGAGAAACTCCTGCCCCACTCCGCCGTGACGGTGGCCCACGGCCACCTCCTGATCGCCTCGCACCGCGACTTCCTCGAGCGGGTGCTGGCGGCGTCGGCGGGCGAGGGCGGCCTGGCGGCGGCGGCCGACTACGCCCTGGTGGCGGGCGAGTTGAAGAAGCTCTTCCCGGCGCAGACGGCGCTCAAGACGTTCGCCCGGGCCGACGAGTCGGTGCGGCCGGCCTACGAGATGCTGCGCAAGGGGGAGATGCCCAAGTCGAAGAGCCTGACAGGGCAGCTCCTCAACGCGGCACTCGGCGACGGCAAGGAGGGGAGCGTGCGGGCCCAGAAGATCGACGGCAGCACGCTGCCCGATTTCGAGCTGATCCGGAAGTATTTCGGGACGGCGGGCGTGGGGATGGAGGCGGTGGCCAACGGCTGGTATCTCGCCGGCGTCGTCCTCCCGCGCAGCCCGCAGGAACCCGAGGTGGCCCGCCGGCCGGTCGCGCCCGTGGGGCGGTAGGCGGCGTCGGGCGGCCTCCGCTCAGCCGCGGGTCCAGGCGTGGTCGATGAACCGCCACGGGCGGCCGGGGGGCGGCGGGTCGCGCAGGCATTCCGGCAGCCGCCGGGTGGCCACCCCGTCGAAGCACAGCCGGCGGGCGAACCGCAGGATCGACCACGGCATGCCCACGGCCGAGAAGAAGGGGGGCGCGGCCGAGGGCCACGGACCGCCGTGCTGCATCGGGGGCGTGACGGCGAGCCCCGTGGGCATGCGGTTCTCGACGAGCCGGCCCGCGAGCGCCTCGAGCAGTGGCTGCACGGCCGCGGCGTCGCGATCGTCGCGGCCGTCCGTCGCGAGATAGAGGCTCGCGCCGAGCGCGCCCGGCACCAGCGCCAGGGCCCACGCCAGCTCGGCGAGCGTCGTGGCCCGCACGACGAGCGTCGCGTTGCCGAAGGCCTCCACGAGCAGTCGCTCGGGCCGGGCGAGCAGTTCGGCCGCCGAGACCTCGAGCAACGTGGCGGGATGGCGACAGCCCGCTGCGGCTGCCGCGGTGCCCCCCGCCACGAGCCGGGCCCCGGCCTCGCGGAGCCTCGCGATGCCCCCCGCGAGCCGCTCGACGCCGGTCGGTCCGAGCAGCACCTGTTCTCCGACGGCACTGAATTTCAAGGCGAGCGCTTCGAGAAACGCCCGGCCGGCCGCGTCATCGACCACGAACACGATCCCGGGCTTCGTGCAGAACTGCCCGGCAGAGCCGGTGACGCTCGCCGTCAGCTCGTCGGCGATCGCCGGGCCGCGCTCGGCGAGGGCGCCCGGGAGGAGCACCACGGGATTGAGGCTCCCCATCTCCACCCAGATCACGCGGCCGGCGGCCGCCGCGGCGGCGAAGAGTTTTCGGCCCGCCTCCTGGCCGCCAGTGAATCCGGTCGCCCCCACCCGCGGATCGGCCACGAGCCGCTCGCCGTCGGCCGGGGCGACGCCGTGGAGCAATTGCACCGTGGCCGGTGGCAGGCCCGATTCATCGAGCGCCGCGGCCGCCTCGCGGGCCGCCAGCAGCGACACGCCGGGGCAGCCCGGATGGGCCTTCGCGATCACCGGGTTGCCGGCCGCGATCGCCGCCGCGAAGTCACCGCCGGTGACGGCGCCGTAGGCGAACGGGAAGTTGCCCGGCGGGAGCACGACCACCGGCCCGATCCCGAACGCGGCCGAGCGGATGTTGCGCGGCGTGTCGATCATCGCCATCCGCCAGGTGCCCTCGCGGGCGGCGGCGGCGGCCTGGCGGAGCTGGTCGAGCATCCGCGGCAGTTCCGCCTCGGTCAGCCGCGGCTTCACGGCCAGGCCCGTCTCGGCGTGCGCCGCCGCGACGAGTTCGCCCGCCTTCCGCTCGAGCCGCGCGGCGTAGCGTTCGAGGAAGGCGGCGCGTCCCTCATCCGGAAGCACGGCGAGCGCGCGGGCCGCACCGGTGGCGGCCGTCAGCGCCGCGTCGACGTCGGCCCACCCGCTCACCGGCCATGCGGCGGCCTGGCGCCGGCCCGTCGTCGGATCGAACGCGTGGAACGAATCGACCGCGGCGGCGGGCCGCCACGCTCCTCCGACGAGGATTTCCGGGGTCGCGTTCATGCCGCCTCCTGTGCGGCGAGCAGCGCGCGGGCCGCTGCCGCGATCGCCGGACGGTGCTCGGCTTCGACGTCGTCGAGCAAGGGCTGCAAGGGGCCGGTGGCGGCGATGCCCGCCGCCGCCACCGCCTCGTGGAGCACGCGGATCGGGCTGATGGCGTTCCGCAGGTCTTCCAGCGGCTCGAAGATGCGGCGGACGCGCTCGGCCTCGGCCCAGTCGCGGCGCGTGATCGCCGCGAGCAGCGCCTGCGAGAGCCGAGGGGCCACGCAGCCACAGCCTGTGGTGAAGCCGCCCAGGCCGAAGTCGCGCATGTGCACGATTGCCGGCTGCTCCCCGATGCCGCTGATGATCGTCGCGGGGTCGACGAGCGTCACGAGCTCCCGCAGGGAGGGATCGTGGGCCGGATCGGGGCGCACGGTCGCATATTTGATCGCGCTCACGAGCCCGTCCCGGCAGAGCCGGGCCGCGTCCGCCGGCTCGATGAAGCCATCGTGCTTGATGTAGAGCAAGGCGGGTACACCGGCTGCCTCGACGAACCGACGGATGCCGGTGGCCACGCCGGCGCTCGTCGTGATCCCCTGCTGCGGCAGCACCATCACCGTGGGAAAGCGATGCCGGCGGATCGCCCGCGCGTGGTGCATCATCAGGCCGAACGTCGGGCCGGCCGACGGCACGACGAGCGTCTGCGGCGCCGCCGCCGCCGCCAGCATCTCGAGCAGCGGCTCGTATTCGTCGAGCGAGAGGTGGTAGACGTTGGCGTTCCCGCCGTAGAGCAAAAGCGACACGCCCCCCGCCTCGAGGTGCCGGATGAGTTTTTCGTTTTCGGCGGCGTCGAGGCCGCCCGCGGGCGTGCGGGCCAGCGGCGGCACGGCCATCACGGACCGGGCGAAGTGGGCCGGGGTGAGCATCGTCAAAAAATGTCGGGCTCGGGGGTGGGGCCGCCGCGCTGCAAAAACCGGAAGTCGCAGCCCAGGTTGGCCTGCGTGACCTCGTCGACGAACAGTCTGCCATAGCCGCGGGTGAAGCGGGGCTCGGGGGGGTTCCAGGCGGCGAGGCGGCGGGCGATCTCGGCGTCGTCCACGAGCAGGTCGAGGCGGCGGGCTTCCACGTCGAGGGCGATCCGGTCGCCGGTCTGCACGGCGGCGAGCGGCCCGCCGACGGCGCTCTCCGGGGCGACGTGGAGCACGCAGGTGCCGTAGCTCGTGCCGCTCATCCGGGCGTCGGAGATCCGCACCATGTCGCGCACGCCCCGCTCCAAGAGCGGCTTCGGGATCGGCAGCATGCCCCACTCGGGCATGCCGGGGGCGCCGCGCGGGCCGGCGTTGCGGAGCACGAGCACGTCGTCGGCCGTGATCCCGGAGGCGGGGTCGTCGATCCGGGCCTTCATGTCGGGATAGGAATCGAAGACGACGGCGCGGCCGGTGTGCTTGAGGAGCCGTGGCTCGGCGGCCGTGGGCTTGATCACGCAGCCGTCGGGGGCGAGGTTGCCGCGCAGCACGAACGTGCCGCCGGCCCGGCCGAGCGGCTCGGCGAGCGGGCGGATGACGCGGTCGTCGATCACCTCGGCGCCGGCGATGTTTTTGCCGAGCGACTTGCCAGTGACGGTCGGACAGGCGAGGTCGAGCAGCGGGGCGAGCCGCGAGAGGAGCGCCGGCACGCCGCCCGCGTCGTGAAAATCCTCCATCAGGTATTCACCGGCCGGCCGCAGGTTTGCGATCACGGGCGTCGTGCGCGAGAGGGCGTCGAACCGGTCGAGGCCGAGCGGCACGCCCGCCCTGCCCGCGAGCGCCAGCAAGTGCACGATCGCATTCGTCGAGCCGGCGAGTGCCATGTCGGCCACGATCGCGTTGTCGAACGCCGCCGGCGAGAGGATTCTCGACGGCCGCAGGTCTTCCCACACCATCTCCACGATCCGCCGGCCACAGGCGGCGGCCATCCGGGCGTGCGCGGAGTGGACGGCGGGGATCGTGGCCGCGCCCGGCAGCATGAGGCCGAGCGTCTCGACGAGGCTCGCGAGCGTGGAGGCCGTGCCCATCGTCATGCAGGTGCCGGCGGAGCGGGCGATGCCCTCCTCGAGCTGCCGCCACACGCACTCGTCGAGGCAGCCGGCCTGGCGCTGCGCCCAGGAGTTCCAGACGTCGGTGCCGCTGCCGAGCCGCTCCCGGCGGTGCCGGCCGGCGAGCATCGGCCCCGCGGGCAGGAAGATCGCCGGCAGATCCATCGTGATCGCGCCCATCAGTAAGCCGGGCACGGTCTTGTCGCAGCCCCCCATCAGCACGGCGCCGTCCACGGGATGGCTCCGCAGCACCTCCTCGACCTCGAGCGCGAGCAGGTTGCGATAGAACATCGCGGTCGGCTTCATGAACATCTCGGAGACAGCGAGCACCGGGATTTCAACGGGGAACCCGCCGGCCTGCCACACGCCCCGCTTCACCTCCGCCACCCGCTCGGGAAAGTGGGTGTGGCACTGGCTCAGATCGCTCCACGAATTGAGGATCGCGATCACGGGCCGGCCTTCGGCCTCCTCGGCCGAGTAGCCCATCTGCCGCAGCCGGCTGCGGTGGCCGAACGAGCGGAGGTCGTCGGGGGCGAACCAGCGCTGCGACCGGAGGTCGCCTGGGGCAAGGCAGCGCTGCGAGCGGAGGTCGCCGGGGGCACGGCGGCGCTGCGAGCGGAGGTCGCCCGCGGCGAGGCGTCGGGGGGAATGCGTGTCGGCCATGGACACCGCCGGGCTGGTCACGAAAATCCGCGGGGGATGGCGGGGATTGTAAGGCCCGCGCCTGCAGCCACAAGATTGCCGCCCGCATGACGCCGCTGGTCCTCCTCGCCGTCGCGCTCCTGATCGTCGTCGGCGGCGTGCTCGCGCTCAGGCTGCATCCCTTCGTCGTCCTGATCGCGGCGGCGTTCGCCGTGGCGCTGCTCGCGCCGCGGCCGCCGGATGCCGCCGCATCGGCAGGGGAGATCGTGGCCCGGGGGTTCGGGAAGACGGCGCTCGACGTGGGGGTCGTGATCGCGCTGGCGTCGATCCTCGGGGCGTGCCTCGCCGCGGCGGGAGGTGCCAAGCGCATCGTTGCATCGATCCAGCGGCTCGTGGGCGAGCGACACACGCCGCTGGCGTTGCTGCTCGCCGGCTTCGTCCTCGGAATCCCGATGTTCGCCGAGACGGTCTTCTATTTATTGCTGCCCCTGGCCCGGGCGGCCTGGGAGCGGACGGGCCGCGGCTACCTGCTCGGCGTGCTCGCGATCGTGGCCGGGGCCACGATGACGCACTCGCTCGTGCCGCCCACGCCCGGGCCGCTGTTCGTGGCCGACGCGCTCGGCGTCGAGATGGCGACGATGATCGGCGTCGGGCTCGTCGTGGGCATCGTGGCGGCGCTCGCCGGCTACGCCTATGCCCTGTTCGCCGACGCCCGCTGGCCGCTCCAGCCGCAGGCGGCGCGGGAGGTCGATGCCGGCCCAACGCCGGACGTGCCGACTCGCATGCCGCCGCTCTGGGCGGCTCTGCTCCCGATCCTGTTGCCGATCGTGCTCATCAGCCTCGAGTCGGTCGCGCACGCGGCGCCGCACGCCCTCCCGTCGACCGCCGCCGCGGTGCTCCACATCGTCGGGGAGAAGAACGTCGCGCTCGCCATCGCGGCCCTGGCGGCGATCGGCGTGATGGTTGCGTCCGGCGGCAGCCTCGACCGGCTGCGGGCGACGCTCGGCGAGGCGGTGACGGAGGCCGGCTCGATCATCCTCGTGATCGGGGCGGGCGGGGCCCTCGGGGCCACGCTGCGACAGGCGGGGCTCGCCGAACTCTCAAGGGGCCTCGTCGCCGGGGAGGGGCTGGCCCTCGTGCCCGTGGCCTGGCTGGTGACGGCGCTCATCCGCGTGGCGCAGGGGTCGGCCACCGTGGCGATGATCACCGCGGCCGGGGTGATGGCGCCGCTCCTGACTGGGGGCGGCGAAGCGATTCATCCGGTCTACGTCGCCATCGCCATCGGCTGCGGGTCGAAGGTGGGAATGTGGATGAACGACAGCGGCTTCTGGGTGGTGTCGCGAATGAGCGGCATGGACGAGGTGCAGACGCTCCGTTCGGCGTCGGTGATGGTGGCGATCGAGGGGTGCGTGGGCCTCGCCGCGACGCTGGCCCTGGCCGCCATCTGGCCGGGCCGCTGAGCGCTACGTGCGCGCCCTCGCGCTCGACTCGCACACGGCTCCTCAGATGAACACAACGCCCTGCACCCGTTCCCGCAGCGGCTTTACGCTCGTGGAGCTTTGGGCGTGATTGCGATCATCGGGCTCCTGCTGCCCGCGGTGCAGGCGACCCGCGAGCGGCCGTTTCCGGCGTTATGACGTTCGCCTCGCGGCCTGCGTCAACATCGAGGACGCCGTGGTATGATGCGGAGGAAATACGTGTTTCTTGCCGCCACGAGGGTCTTGTCGCCCATGGCTTCGATCGCCACGAATCTGCGGCTCTCCTGCGCTGAGCAGGAAGGCATTCGGCGTGCCGTCGAGCGGGCATGTGAGCAACTCGGCGTCGTCTGGCGCAGGATCGTGCTCTTCGGTTCGCGAACCGACCCCGCCCGTCGTGGTGGCGATATCGATCTGCTCGTCGAACTCGATCCGCGACTCCCCGGAGACGTCTACCGATTGACGCAGCGGCTGAGAATCGCGCTCGAAGAAGAGATCGGTCTGCAACGTGTCGATCTCGTGGTGGATGACGGCAGCGGAGCGGGTGCATTTCCGGCGCTAGCACGGCTCGGGGGGGTGGAGTTGTGGTCGAACAGCTGAAGCAGATTCTTCGGGAGCAGCTGCATCTCCTGCGCGCCGCGGCCTGCGTGCTCGAGGAATCACGCGGTCGCGTGGCATCGTTCGCTGATCGGCTCGGAGGCGAGCTCTCGGTCGGCGAGCGGGAGTCTTGCGAGGCGCTCACGTCGCGGTTCGCGCGGCTCAACGACTTTCTCGTCCAGCGGGTGTTTCGCACACTCGACCAGATCGAGTTGATGGACGAAGGCTCGCCGCTCGACCGATTGCAGCGGGCGGAAGCCCGCAGCCTCATCGCGTCCGCCGAGCGCTGGCGGGAGCTCCGCATGCTCCGCAATGCGATCGCCCACGATTATCTCATCGAGAGCGCCGACCGGGTTCTCCTCGACACGCTTGCGGCGTCCCCGGAGCTGCTCGAGACGGCGGACCGACTCGTGTGTTACGTGGATCAAAAGCAGTACTGCCAGGGAAAAGGGGAAAAAAGGTGACTGTCACCTTTTTTCCCCACCTCAAGCCTCTCTTCGCGGGCGATCTGTCGCCTGCCGTGAGGGTGGCCCGATCCATCTGCCCTTTTCGTAGACGGCTTCGAGTTGGAACGGTCGCGCGAGGTTCGTGTTGTTGAAAATGATCACGATGGGCAAGGCTTCGATCGCCCGCTCCAGATTGGCGAGGGTGCGGTGAAATCGGGCTTCGATCTTCTCGTCCGGCACGTCGTGCCCCCCCTGCATGACGCGCATCGCGACCCGCTGTTTCGACGTTTCAGGTGAATCGATCCGGATGAAAATCATGACCACGTGAATCCCACTCCGGCTCGCCTCCACCAGTTCGGTGACTTTCGCGTTGACGGGATCGGAGAGCACGGTTTCGAACACGAAACTCTCGCGCTGCCCGACCAGACCAGCTCTGAGCGACGCCGCGAGTTCGGCCGCCTCGTAGGCACCCAGCCCCATCTCGACGGCAAGATCGTCGGCATTGATGAACCGCAATCCTGCATCGGCGAGGTGGGAGTGGAAAAATGTCGACTTGCCCGCGCCGTTCGACCCGGCGAGTGCCACCACGACGGGCCTGGCGTCGAGAAGGGATCGCCAATCCATCCGACCCCTACCTCGCGGCGACAAACTCGCGGTTGACGAATCGCCCGCGGGTGCGGGTACCGTCTTCGTCGATCCTCACCAGCATTCCCGTCTCGTCCGGGCAGGGTTCGAAATGCGGAAATGGACGAGACTCGAGATAGCCGCGAACACGGGCGCGGCCGACAGCGGTGTCCGCGGACTGGATGCTCTCGGCCAACGACCGCGCCGTTCCCGATCGCTGCAGTGCCAGGGCTCGGTCGCCGCGGAGTAGCGGTTCGATCGATTTGCCGAGACGGGCCCAGTATTCGACCTGACCGGCGATGGATCGCCGAGCCACAGCCCCAACTGTGCGGGCCTGGAGAACCAGGTCGTCGCTGAGCTTCACAGGCTGACTCATGTCGAAATGGTAGCATTTTGCCACCAGCAGTCAAGGCACTCCACCAGATCGTGCCACTGTCCCGTCGCCTGGCTGGTGACGGCGCTGCTCCTGACCGCGGGCGGCGGGGTGATCCATCCCGTCTACGTCGCCATCGAAGGCAACGTGGGCCTGCTGGCCACGCTCGCGCTGGCGGCGGCCTGGCCCGGCCGCTGACACCCCCGACGGCGGGGTTTTCCTGAGGGGAAATCGCTACAAACCCCGGGCGCAACTCTTGGAATCCAATTTATTGCGTAAAACCGATCTGCGTACTATGCTCGTGGCACATCTGGGGTGGGCAACACTGAGCGTCCGGCTTCTCCCGCGCGGAGATCGCTCGTGGCCTCGATTCGCACCGTTGGGTTCCGTGCGTGGCCGCTTTCGCTGCTGGCGATCGCGGTCCTGCACGCTCTCTGCTGTGGACCCCCGCCCGCGTCGGCCGCGCCCTACACGTGGAGCGGCGCGTCGGGCGCGACCTGGGACGTGAACGCCACCAACTGGACGGGCGCGTCGGGCACGCCGTGGAGTTCCACGAGCGGGAGCACGAACACCGCCACGTTCACCCTGACGACCGGCAGCGCCGTCGTGAACGGGCAGGTCTACACCAACGCCCTCAATTACACCGCCGCGTCGTCCGGCACGTTCCTGCTCACCGGGGGCACGATCTCGCTCGCCGGAGGCACGTCGGCCCAGATCATCAACAACCTGGCTGCCGGAACCACGAGTGCGGCGAACACGCTGACGATCGCGAGCACGATCACGAGCGCCACCAACTTCTTCATCGGCGGCTACGGCACGACGATCCTCTCCGGCAGCAACGCCCTCTCCGGCACGGTCACCATGGGGAGCGGGTCGAGCACGGTATTGAATCCCGAGGTGCGGATCACGAATTCCAATGCCCTCGACGGGGCGTCGGCGGTGTTCCTCAACGGAAGCGGCACCGCCAACAGCGGCCAAGGGCAAACGCTCACGCTCGGCAATGGCGTGACGATCACGGGCAAGACGCTCAGCGGAGCCGCCTTGAACGGCACCAGATTTTCACTCCAGGTCGCCACGGGCAACTCCGGCACGTGGAACGGCAACATCACGGCGAGTGCGATCAACCTGTACGCGAATGGTGCACTCACGATCGGCACGGGCACCGATACGTCGGTCTCCATCGGTACGCTCCGCGGCAGCGGTACAGGCGTGATAAATTCGGCGATCACGAATAGTTTCACCAAGACGGACGCCGGCACGTGGATCATCAACAGCACGAGCAACGCGTTCACTGCTGCGCCGCAAATCAGCACAGGCGTCGTCCAGATCGCCTCGATCGCCAACGGCGGCGTGGCGTCGCCGCTGGGAAGCGGGTCCACGATCAACATCGGGCAGAATCAGGCGGGGAGTGGCGGCTGGGGAACCCTGCGGTTCACCGGATCCTCAGGCGGCTCCACGAACCGCACGATGTGGATCCAAACTGGGACCCTCGGCGGCGGGGCGGTCATCGACAGCGCCGTCGTCGGCCAGACCCTCACTCTCTCCGGCACGGTCACGACGTCGTCGACCAACGCCGGATATCTGCAACTCACCGGGTCGGGCAACGGCCTCCTCAGCGGCACGATCACGCCGTCGTCGACCAATGCGCTGAGCTTCGAGAAGCAGGGCTCCGGCACCTGGACGCTGTCCGCCAGCAACAACTACTCCGGCACCTCGACGATCACGGCCGGCGTGCTCGTGCTGAACAACGCCAACGCCCTCGGCAGCGCCGCGGGCACGCTCGTGGCCGCCGGCGGCACGCTCGATCTCGGCGGCAACGCGGTCACCCGCACCGGCACGATCCAGTTCACCGGCGGCACCGTGCAAAACGGCACGCTCTCCAACAGCACCGTCGCGTTCGACGGTCGCTCCGGCACGGTGTCGGCCGGCCTCGCTGGCACTGCCGGCCTCACGAAGTCGACCACCGGCCTGCTCACGCTCTCCGGCTCCAACACCTATTCCGGCGTCACCACGATCTCGTCCGGCACGCTCCAGTTCGTGACGCCGACGGCGCTCTACGGCGGCACCACGGCCAGCTGGACCGCCGCCAACGTCTCCACCGGCAGCGGCGCCACGCTCGCCGTGAGCGTGGGCCCGATCAACTTCACCACCGGCAACGTCACCACGTTGCTCACGAACCTTGGCGGCCTCGGCGGCTCGGTGTCGAACAACGGCCTGCAGGCCGGGTCGGCGATCGGCTTCGACACGTCGAACGCCGGCGGCTCGTTCACGATTGCCGACGTGATCCAGGATTCGACCGGCCCGGGCGGCGGGGCGATCGGCCTTGCCAAGCTCGGCTCCGGCACGCTCGCCCTCACGGGTGGCAACACCTACACCGGCACCACGAGTGTCAGCGGCGGCGTGCTGCAGATCGGCGGCGGCGGCACGGCCGGCGGTCTCCCGTCGTCGGGCCCGGTCTCGGTGGCGTCCGGCGCCACGCTCGCGTTCAACCGCACCGACAACTATGGCGGCCTTGTCGCCAACCCGATCTCCGGCGCGGGCTCGCTCACGCTTTCAGCCGGCACGCTCACGCTGTCTGCGTCCAACGGTTACACCGGTGCGACGAACATCACCGGTGGGCGGCTGGTGGTCGGCGGCGCTGGCCAACTGCTCGGGACGACGGGCACCTACGCCGGCACGATCACCGCCACGAACGCGACGTTCGAATACGCCAGTTCGGCCGGCTCGACCCTCTCTGGGGTGATCTCCGGGACGGCGAACCTCGTGAAGAGCGGCGCCGGCACGCTCACGCTCACCGGCGCGAGTACGTATGTGGGCACGACCACGGTTTCCGCCGGCACGCTCGCCCTCTCGGGCGGCGCGAACCGGCTGCCGACCGCCACCACGCTCGCCTTCACGGGCGGCACCGTGGCGCTGAACGGCGTCTCGCAGACCGTGGCAAGCCTGACCGTCTCCGACTCGACGGCGGCGGCCATCGTCGGCACCGGCACGTCCGCCCCGACGCTCACCGTGAGCAACGCCGTCACGCTCGGCGGAGGCTCGGGCACCTCGACGCTGCTCGTGATGCCGCAGATGTCGGGCTCCGTTGCGGCGTCTGTGACGCTGGCGGCCACTTCCGGCATCACCGTCAACGCCGGCGGCGACCTGCGGCTCGGGATCGTGGGTTACAACGCGTCGGGCACCGGCAACTCCAACGCCCAGGCCAACGGCACGTTGAACACCACGACGCCGGTGACGCTCAATGCCGGCGGTTCTGTCACGCTCGACAGGATGGTCGTGATGACCGGCTCGACGAGTTCGAGCTCCGGCATCAGCCAAAGTGTCGGCGCATTCACGATGAACGGCGGCAGGCTGTTCATCGACAACGCGATCGCTCCCGATCGGCGGTTCAGCATCAACGGCAACATGACGGTCACCGGCGGCACGATGAGCATCGCGAGCCTCAACGACATGGCGCTCCAGTTGTACGGCACCGCGAATTCGCTCAACCCGGCATCGTTCGACAGGAACATGGGCATCGCGCTGTACACGGGCTCGAGCACGCTCTCGGCGGGCGTGCCGCTCGGGCGGGTGTTCACCCGTCTTTCCACCGTCGGCACGCTCACGATCACGTCGTCGGCGAGCGGTGGCAACATCGGCCAGCTCTATCTCAGCGACGGCAGTGCCGGCCCCGGCGGCACGACGGTCCAACTCGGCTCGAACCTGACGCTCGTCCCGGGGAACGGCACCCTCGATGGACTGCCCCAGTTGACGACGTACTCCATCGCCCCGGACGCGAGCGGGCGTGTCGACGTGGCCATCGATGCGACCGGCTACACGTTCGACTTGAGCGGAAATACCGGCGTCTGGCAGCCGAACTCCGCGACGACGACCTCCGGCACGGCCTTGCAGGCCTACTGGCAGCTGTCGAGCAGTTCGGGCACGGGCCGGTTCATCGCCAACGGGTTCAATTTCGTCTACGGAACCGGTTCGGCCGGGGTGGCGAATGCCTTCACGAACGTCGGATCGAACGTGATTCTGGAGTCGAAGTCGGGCACGGCCGTGGCCAACAACCTCGGCTCCGGCTCGATCAGCCAGACGTCGATCTTCCGCTACTCGGGCACCGCCACGGCGGCGAACCCGTCGACGCTCACCGCCGCGTCGGCGATCGGCGACCTCGAGGTGACCGGCAGCGGCGCCCTCAGGATCC
>Ga0214923_10000417_pt1 | contig 65348 bp, 55 predicted proteins | sample LL1510_MetaG_FD_177993 | JGI IMG/M metagenome (GOLD analysis project Ga0214923, IMG submission 177993) | Freshwater microbial communities from Lake Lanier, Atlanta, Georgia, United States - LL-1510 | ecosystem: Environmental > Aquatic > Freshwater > Lake | place: USA: Georgia | collected...
GGCGCGAACAGCTGGAAGTCGTAGAAGTCCTGATCGGGCAGCAGCGGCAGCCAGTCGCCCGCGCGGACCGCCGAGCCGAGGGCCGCGGTCGCCAGGACCAGGGCCGCCAGACGCCGGAAAGCCTGTGTCGTCACCATCGCTTCTCGTCCCGGGGGGGTGCAGGGTCGTGTGTTCCGCTTCTGCGGATTGCTCCCTCGGTATCGGTCGTGCGGCTCGACCGGGTTGACGAAACTTGGCAAACGCTGCGGGATCGGCGGTCGATGGCGTGCGAGTCGCCGCGACGGTGATGCGCGCCGGATAAATGGGTATTCTGAGGCATCCGTCGTTTCGTGCCGGAGCCAGCCCATGCCGTTCCCTCGCCGCTTCGCCGTGGTTTCCTCGTCCGCCCTGCTTGCCGTCTTGCTCGTCTCCGGTGCGGTCACCGCCGTCGGCAGGGCGGCACCGCCCGTCGTCGAGGCGGAGGAAGAGGTCGGATTTCTGAGGGTCTCGCGGGACGAGCGGGGGCGGCCCGTGTCGCTCGACACCTCCGTGGTCGAGTACGTCGAGACCGACGCGGAGGCGCTGCGATCAGGACGCCGGGAGCCCGTGCAGGTGGACCTGGTGGCCGCGGTGCATCTCGGCGGCCGCGCGTATTACGACGCGCTCGACCGCCTGTTCATGGAGTACGACTGCGTGCTGTACGAACTCGTCGCGCCGCCGAACGCGCGGGTCCCGAAGCCCGGCCGCAAGCCGGCCGGCATGATCGGCTCGGCACAGCAGGGCCTCACCCAGCTCCTGGGCCTCGAGTACCAGCTCGATCGCATCGACTACACCGCGGACAACTTCGTGCATGCAGACCTGTCGCCGCGGGAATTTGACGCCGCGATGGCGAAGCGGGGCGAGTCGTGGTGGACGATGTTCACGCGGCTCATGCGTGAGAGCATGGCGCGGGCGGAACGGGGCGAGGCCACGCCGGGCGCCGATGTCGGATTCGGCGAGATGCTCGGCCTGCTCTTCGGCGGGGGGCCCGAGCGGCAGGTCAGGCTGCGGCGGATCATGGCGGAGCAGTTCACCGACATGGACGTGCTGACGGCGGCTTTCGGCGGCGAGGATGGCTCGACCCTGATCACCGATCGCAACACGGCGGCGCTCGAGGTCCTGCGCACGAGGATCGCACGCGGCGACCGCCGCATCGCGATCTTCTACGGTGCCGCGCACATGGACGACTTCGATCGCAGGCTCAGGCGGGACTTCGGCGTTCAGCCCCGCGACACCGCCTGGCTCGAGGCCTGGGACCTGCGGGACCCCGCTCCGCCTCGCAGGTGATGCGGCTGCCGCAGGCTTGGCGGCCCCGACATCGCCCCGGCCTTGTCGCCCGCCCCGGCAAGCACGCGGCGACCCGTCCACGCGTCGCGGATGCGACCCAGTTCGGCGACGGTGCCGGCATAGCCGAGGTGCTCGACCACCTCACCGACCGGATCGAGTTCGAAATCTCCCGTGTAGCCGGCCTCCCGGAGCCGTGACACGAGCTCGTCGAGCGGCAGATCGCCGTGGCCTGGAGGCAGCCGGTCGACGTCCGCGGTCGGCGGTCCGGTGCGATCCGCCACCTCGACGATCGCCACCGTCGGCACGAGTCGGTGGACGAGCGGTTGGATGTCCTCCCGGCTCCCGAAGTGCCACAGGTCGAGGGCGATGCGGATCGCCGAATCGTCGAACGATTCGACCAGTTCGAGCGTGTCGACGAGGTCGGTCAGGAAACTGCAGGTGCAGGCGGCCGCGGGGTGCACCGGCTTGATGGCGAGCACCACCCCCTCGCACCGGGCGAGGGGTGCGAGCGACTCGAGGGCCTCGCCGAGGAGGCGGCCGGCGTGCGACCGCGTGTGGCCACCGCGGCAGCCGCTGTGCAGCACGAGCACCGGGGCTCCGACGAGCGACGCCTCCCGCACCGCATCTTCGGCATCGGCAAGACTCTCCCGGAAGGTGCGCCCATCACCCCCGGTGAACCCGCCGGCCCACTGGAGGCTCGAGCACCGCACCCCGGCCCGCGCGAGGGCGGTGCGCGTGGCGCGGATGCCGCCGTCGGACAGCTTCGGCCTCCACAACGCGAGAGCGGAAAACCCGTGCTCCCGCAGGCATTCGAGATCGTCCTCGAGATCCCAGCGCAGAGTCGTCAGCTGGCTGATTGCGATGTCGAGCGTTTCTGGCATGTCGCGCCGTTTCTCCTCGCATGGGACGGACCGATGCGCATGCGCTCGAACCTGTCCCGGGATCCGCCTGACGGGGCGAGAGTATGGGACGCACGCGCGCGGACTGTCCAGACGAGACGCGTCACGCGGGATTTCAGCGGCAGACGCGCCGACCACGCGGGCCGCCGAGCGTGACAGCACGCGCCATGATTTCCCCTTGACAGAAACGCGCGATTCGCACCGCGCGGCATGACGGCGCGCAACGCCTTCATGCCAAGCCTCCGGGCCAAGCCTCCGATCAGCGCTCCTCGAGGAGGTCGATGCACACGAGGCGGCCCGCCCCACGCACGTAGCAGAGGCCACGGGCCACGACGGGCGCCGCCCAGCACGGGGGCTCGAGCAGCGGGCCGCCCGACGGATCGACCAGTCGCGCCCGCGAGACCGGCGTGAACCGCTCCGGCGTCGCACGCACGAGCAGCAGGTCGCCGAACTCCGCGACGACGACGAGGTGGCCGTCGGCGAACGCGAGGCTCGCGCGGCCGAATCCCTCTTCCGCCCAACGCACCGCCCCGGTGCGCCAGTCCACGCAGACGAGGGCGGCGTCCCCGGCGTGTCTCCCACTGGCCGCGTAGAGATGGCCGTCGTGCAGCACGGGCGTGGCCCAGTGCACCTTGAGGGCCGTCGCCGGACGCGCACGGCGCGGGTCCTGTCGCAGCACCCGCGGCTCGTCCCCCGCGAGATCCAGGAGCACGCTGCCGGGGCCGTAGGCCTCGGTGAGGAGCACCTCGTCCCCCTGCACGACGGGGTTCGCGGCGACCACGCTGAAGAGGTCCTCCGCGCGCCAGCGAAAGCCGTTGCGGACGGCGCCGCTCCCGGGATCGACCACGACCAGGCGGTCGCGGAGCCACGCCACGACCCGGTCCACGCCGCCGATCCTCGCCGCGACGGGGCTCGAGTATCCCGCAAGCTCGGAAGACGCCCGCCACCGCTCACGGCCGCTCGCCAGATCGAAGGCCACGAGACCGCTGTCGAGGCCGCGCACGAGGTCGAGCCGTTCGGGTGCGGCGGGGGCCGACCCGGGTGGGCTGCCGCCCACCGGAGCGATGACGATCGGCCCACCCGCGACATCCACGACGAGCGGTGCGGCACCGACGCCGAAAAAGTTGCGCACCACGCCATACTCGGCCGTGGTGTCGACGCTCCACGAAAGGGCGCCGTCCGCAACACTGCGGCACTCGAGCCGGCCCTCGGGGTCGAACGTGACGACCCGGTCGCCGGCGATCACCGGCGCCGACCGCGGACCCCCGTCATACCCGAAGAGGTCGGTGTAGTCCGCCGGCGAGCGGCGCTCCCACAGGATCGCGCCCGTTTCGGCATGCAGGCACCGCAGGCGGTACTCGTCGCCGACGCGGTCGAAGACGAGCGCGCGGCCACGCTCGACCGCCGGAGGCACGTAGCCCTCGCCGAGTTCGCACTGCCAGACGATCCGCGCCCCTCCCGCAGGCCACGGCGAGACGATGCCCTGCACCGCTGAGCGACCATTGGACGTGGGCCCCAGGAAGGCGCCCCAGTCCTCGCCGGGTCGCGTGGCGAGGTCTGCGACCGGTTCGGCCGCACGCGGGGCGAAGTCGGCCGGCGGGGCCAGCAGGCTCAGGGCCGTCGCGACGGCGGTGACGGCGGCCGTCGGCCGTGTCGGGTCTCGATTCGTCCACCAGCGGAACACGGATCGCCCTCGTTCGTGGATACTCGAGTGTCTCACGGAGCACCATCATGGCGGAAGCCGAGCCGATTGCCATCGCCGCGGGTGGCCGCAGCGTGCTCATTCCCGCCGACGCCCTCGAGTGGCGGTTCGCCCGGGCGAGTGGTCCCGGCGGGCAGCACGTCAATCGCACGAGCAGCAAGGCCCAGCTCCGCTTTCAGGTGCGACGCGACCGCCACCTCCCCACCGACGTGCGCGAACGGCTGATCGCGCTGGTGCGGCACCGCCTGACGCGTGACGGCTGGCTCGTGATCGTCGGCCAGCGTCACCGGGAGCGCCCCCGCAACATCGCCGACTGCGTCGACCGTTTCGCCGCGCTGGTGCGTGCCGCCCTTCTGCCGCCCACGCCTCGGAAACGCACGCGGGTGCCCCGCGGCGCCGTCGCCGGTCGGCTCGAGGCGAAACGCCGCCGGTCCCGCGCGAAGAGCCTCCGTCGCGGTCCCGACGAGTGACCCTCCCTCAGGGCGTCACGCAACCCTCGTTGGTATAATCGGGGGACAGGCGACACGGACTTCGCGACAAAGGATGGCTGGATGGCAGCGGCCCGTGACATCGACACGCTCTTGAAGCAGTGGCAATTCCAGCCGGGAGAGGTCAACGCCCGTCTCGTGAAGGCCCGCAACGGCCGTGAGGTGCTGCAGATGCGCATCGACATGGGCGTGCTGCAGATGGAGACCGACCTGCGGCCGGACGGCCTGCGGCCCAACGGCGCCGAGACCTACTACGACTATCTCGTCGGCGAGGTCATCCGCGAGGGGGACGCGTTCCAACTGTCACGCGAGCAGTGCGCGGAGGCGGACCGGGAATTCATGCAGTTTTACCACCGCCGGCTCTGCTGGCTGTCGCTGCGGGAATACCGGCGTGCCGCCCGCGATGCCGACCACAGCCTCGCCTTCATGGACTTCGTGCGCGCCCATTCGCCGGACGAGGAGTGGACGCTGTCCCACGAGCAGTACCGCCCGTTCGTGCTCTTTCACCGGGTGCAGGCGGCCGCGCTCGCCGCGCTGCAGGAGGCGGGGCCCGAGGGGGCGATCCGCGAGATCAACGGCGGGCTGGATCGCTTCCGCGCGCTCTTCGCCCGGTACGACGCCGACGAGCAGTATGGCGACGACGAACTGGTGCGGCGGCTCCTCGAGATGCGGGAAAGCGTTCGTCAGCGGTATGAACTCGGCCGCACGCTCGACGAGCAGCTTGCCGACGCCGTGAAGGCAGAGGACTACGAACTGGCGGCGAGAATCCGCGATCGCCTCAGGTCCCAGCCCGCCTCCGGCCGGCCCACGGGCAATGAGGAGGCTTCCGAAGCCGACCCGATGCGGCACGACTCCGGTCCGGCCTGAAAGAATTTCAAGGCGTGGTCCGCCGTCGTGCCCCGCGGTGATGGACGGTGCGGCCTGGGGAACATGGGCCGGTGGCGGGTCTGCGGTCTGGGTGGGCTGGGGTGTCGGCACAGCGGCCCGCTGCTTGGCACACCATGTGCATGCTGTTCCGGCGACGACGCGACGGTGTCGATTCGACACGTCGGGCCCGTTCCTCCGAGGAAACAGGATCATGCGCTGCACCGCTCCCGTGACGGCCCATCGTCCCTCCCCCTTCACGACGGTCGTCGTCGTGGGCTCCGCGGATGGCACGGCCCTGCGCGGTCTGCCGGTCTGGCCGATCACCGATCTGCTCGACTGCGATGATCAGTACGACGCCGCGCTCGCGGTCCAGACGCCCGACGAGGCGAGGAACGGTGCCGATCTGGATCCCGGCGTGCTCGACGACATCATCGCCTCCAGGTTGATCGCGCCACCACGGCCTCGCCGGCGGCGCGAGCGTGCCGTGAGTTCCCGCGCGATCTTCTACCAGGCCGGCATCTGACCGGCCGTCTCCGCCACGCGACGGATGCGAGCCGCGAGGGGAGACCCGCGCGCCATCCGCGGGCGACGCTCGCCCTTTGGCAGCGGTTCGCGCGATCGCGTACATTCCCGCTCGGGCGTCGTGACGTCCGGCGGACCGTCCCGTCCGCACCCGCCCCTTCTCCGGAGTCGTGTGGCATGCGGATCGCCGAGCCCCCCGTGTCGAACCCCCGCATGTCCGCCGGGCCCGCGCACTGGCTCACGCTCGCCGATCGCGTGCTCGCCGGCGGCCAGGTCGATCGTGACGAGGCGCTGTCGATCCTCCGTTCCTCCGACATCGACCTGCTCGACGTCCTCGGCGCGGCGTGGCGGGTCCGGCATCGGCACTTCGGCACGACCGTGCAGTTCTTCTTTCTCATGAACGCCAAGAGCGGGCTCTGCCCCGAGGACTGCGGCTACTGCTCGCAGTCGAAGGTGTCGGAGGCGGAGATTCCGCGCTACAACCTGCTCTCCGAGCCGCGGCTCCTCGAGGCCGCCCGCGAGGCCGCCGAGCGTCAATCGAAGACGTTCTGCATCGTCATTTCGGCCCGTGGCCCGACCCAGCGGGAGATCGACTTCGTCTGTTCCGTGACGCCCCGGATCAAGCGCGAGTTCGGGCTGAACATCTGCGCCTGCCTCGGTCTGCTGACCCCCGCGCAGGCGAGGCAGCTGGCCGCCGCGGGAGTCGACAAGGTCAACCACAACCTGAACACGAGCGAGCGATACTACGGTGAGATCTGCACGACGCACGGCTACGCCGACCGGGTGGCGACGCTCGAGGCGTGTCGGGCGGCGGGACTGTCGCTCTGCAGCGGCGGCATCATGGGAATGGGGGAGACGCACGAGGACCTCGTCGACATGGCGCTGGAACTGCGTGGCATGCAGGTCGAGTCGATCCCCCTCAACTTTCTCAACGCGATCGACGGCACCCCGCTCGAGGGCACGACCCGTCTCACCCCCCGCGATTGCCTGCGCGGGCTCGCCATGATGCGGCTCGTCAACCCGGCAGCGGAGATCCGGATCGCCGGTGGACGGGAGCTGCACCTCCGCAGCATGCAGCCGCTCGGCCTCTACGCCGCAAACTCGATCTTCGTCGGGGACTATCTCACGACGAAGGGTCAGCTGCCGGAGGCCGACGAGCGGATGATCGAGGATCTCGGTTTCACCGTGACCCGCGGCCGTGAATCGGCCCCGCCTCCGCCCGCGGTCGAGTGCCCCTGAAGTCTCACTCCCCCGCCTCGCCGAGGCTCTGCAGAAGCTCGGCCATCTCGCCCGCCGCATGCGTCTCACCCTGCGCCCGGGCGGCCTCGATGCCCTCGCGCAGGGCCTGCCTCGCCTCGCCGATGCGCCCCCGCTTCACGAGATGGCGCGCCGCCATGTGCAGCGCGGGCACGTAGGGCACCGGCAGGCGAGCCAGGTCCTCGAGGATCGACAGCCCGGCCTCCCAGGCCCCCTCGGACTCGAGTTCGAGCGCGAGGCTGTATCGCAGGAACACGTCGGCGGGATCCTCCGCGAGGAGCGCCTCGATTTTCTCGCGTCGCGAGCGACTCACGGAGAACCTCCTTCGGCCGCCGGCCCGGCGGGACCACCGTCGCGTCCGGACTCGGTCCGTCGGTCACGGTTCTCATCGGCGGGGAGATCGAGCCGCTCGACCGATCCGGCGCTCGCATCGCCACCGCCGCCACGACTGAGCACCACGACGCGTTCCGTCGGCGCCGCGAGCGCACGGAAAGCCGATCGCGCCAGCACGAGCTCGGGCCTGATCCCCTGCCTCCCGTTTCGCAGCGTCGCATCGAGCCGCCACAGACCCGCGTGACCGGCCGCGTCGTTTCCGGCGACCCAGAGGGCGGTGCCCTCCGGCGCGAACGAGATGTCGTGCAGGCCCGCCAGCCCGGTCGGCAGCCGAAGCACGCAGCGGCCGGTGTGATCGTGGTACGAGACGACGACACCCGACGCGGTGTCGCGCTCGACGAGCACGAGTTCATCCCGCGGACCGACGGCGACGGCGACGGGCCTGACCCCGTCAGCGATGACGGGGCAGGATCGGCTCGTCAACGGGCCGATCCGCACGCCGGCGAGGGGCGCGCGCAGCACCGGCGCGAGCGGCGCAGGCAGCCCCGAGACCGCAATCCAGTCGCGGCCCCTGCCGACCGCGACATCCACCTCGAGGTCGGCGCCCCCGGTCGCCACGCCCAGGAAAAGGGACTGGAGCGGGCGCTCCGCGGCTGCCGGCTGATCCGGCGGCATCCGCCACGTCCTCAGCTGCCAGCCATCGCCTTCACGGCACACCGCCGCGATCACGCTCGAGTCGATCACGGCGATCGCCACGGGGCGGGGCACGCCCGGCCCCGGCGCCGTCACGACCTGCCGCGCGCGCCCCGGCGTGAACGGATCGACCATGTGCACCGCACCGTCGGTCCCGTCGAGACCGAAGACGGCCTGGCCGTTGGTCGCCGTCGCGAGCCGCGTGATCGTCGATGGTCCGTCGATCGGCGTCGTCGTGACGTCGGCCGCCCCGACGACCGCACCCACGACGACGAACGCCAGCGCTCGTGCGGCACCGGCGGGGCTCATTCCGTCACCGCCGGAAGGCCGCGGGCCGTCTCCCACGCGGCGATCCTCTCGGCATGGCGCAGCGAAAGCCCGATGTCATCGAGGCCCTCGAGCAGGCATTGGCGGCGGAACGGGTCGATCGCAAACGCACGGGTGAAGCCGGCCTCGTCCGTGATCCGCCCCGCCTCCAGATCGACGTGCAGACGATAGGCTCCCGCGGAAGCGACCGCGGCGGCGGCCCGCCGGAAGAGCTCGTCGACGTCGGATTCGTCGAGCCGCACAGGCAGCATCCCGTTCTGCAGACAGTTGTTGAAGAAGATGTCGGCGAACGTGGGCGCGATGACCACACGAAAGCCGTAATCGTCGAGCGCCCAGGGCGCATGCTCGCGGCTCGATCCGCAGCCGAAGTTGCGGCGCGCGAGCAGGATGGTGGCGCCCGCCGCCGCCGGACGGTTCAGTTCGAACGACGGATCGGGTGATCCATCGGCGCGGAAACGCCAGTCGTAAAAGAGGTACTGCCCGAACCCCGTCCGCTCGATGCGCTTCAGGAACTGCTTGGGGATGATCTGATCGGTGTCCACGTTGGCCCGGTCGAGCGCCGCGACGATGCCGGTGTGCGTCTTGAAGGCCTGCATGGCGGCGTGCATCCCCGGCTTAGCGGAAGTTCCAGTCGCGAATATCGACGAAGTGCCCGGCCACCGCGGCGGCCGCGGCCATCGCCGGGGAAACGAGATGGGTCCGTCCGCCCTTCCCCTGGCGCCCCTCGAAGTTGCGGTTGCTCGTCGACGCGCACCGCTCCCCCGGCGCGAGTGTGTCGGGATTCATGCCCAGACACATGCTGCATCCCGCCTCGCGCCAGTCGAACCCTGCGTCGCGGAACACGCGGTCGATCCCCTCGTGCTCCGCCTGCCGCTTCACCCGGCCGCTTCCGGGCACGACCATCGCGCTGACCGTCGGGGCGATGCGATGCCCGCGCACGACGGCCGCCGCCGCACGCAGGTCCTCGATGCGGCTGTTCGTGCACGAGCCGATGAAGACGCGGTCGACCGGGATGTCGACGATCCGCGTGCCCGCCGCGAGGCCCATGTACTCGAGGGCCCGCACGGCGCTCGACCGGTCGTTGACGTCGGCGAATGCGGCCGGATCGGGCACGGCGGCGTCCACCCCGACGACCTGCGCCGGATTCGTGCCCCAGGTCACCTGCGGCACCACGGACGACGCCGCGTGGACCTCGACCCGGTCGTAGGTGGCACCCGGATCGCTCGGCAGACGCTCCCAGGCGGCGACGGCGCGGTCGAAGTCGCGCGGCGCGAGGTCGCGACCCCGCAGGTAGTCGAACGTGACGGCGTCGGGCGCGATCATGCCGGCCCGCGCTCCGGCCTCGATCGACATGTTGCACACCGTCATCCGCTCCTCCATGCCGAGGCTGCGGATGCACTCGCCGGTGTACTCGATGACGTGCCCGGTGCCGCCCTCCGTGGAGAGCCGCCCGATGAGAAAGAGCACGAGATCCTTCGCCGTGACCCCGTGTGGAAGCCGTCCGTCCACCCGGATCTCGAGCGACTTCGGCTTGGCCTGGCGGAGCGTCTGCGTCGCCAGCACGTGCTCGACCTCGGACGTTCCGATCCCGAAGGCGAGGGCGCCGAGGGCCCCATGGGTGGCGGTGTGGCTGTCGCCGCAGACGATCGTCATGCCCGGCTGCGTGATCCCGAGCTCGGGGCCGATGACGTGGACGATCCCCTGGTCGGCATCACCGAGGTCGAAGAGCCGCACGCCGAACTCCCGGCAGTTGGCCCGGAGCGTGTCGATCTGCTGCTTGGAGACGGGATCGGCGATCGGCAGGCGCCGGTCGGTGGTCGGCACGTTGTGGTCGGGCGTCGCGAACGTCGCCTCGGGACGACGGACACGCCGCCCGGCGAGCCGCAGCCCCTCGAACGCCTGCGGGCTCGTCACCTCGTGCACGAGGTGACGGTCGATGTAGAGGAGCGGCAGTTCGCCGGGGGGTGTGCAGACGACGTGGTCGTCCCAGATCTTGTCGAGCAGCGTGCGGGGTGCGGGCATCGTTGAGGGACGGACGGGGGACGTTCCAGGGTGCTGCGGGTGCCGCACACCGAGAATGTAGTCGCCTCGGACCGGGATCGCCACCACGCGGACGGGCGTGCGCGAGGACGAGTCACCCGGCGCGTCGCAGGCCCGGCTGCACCGCGCGGGTCGCCAGTTCGTCGAGGCGTGACGGTGCGAGCGTCGTCCAGGAGCCGACTCCGCGACTCGACGGGGCCTGCACGAAGACGGTCGTGGTCGTCGTGACGAGCCGCCGCAGGAAGAACCAGGCGCGCTCGACGTGACGCTCGTCGTTGTCGGCCGAAATGATCACCAGGTCGAACGCGCCGAGGTGGTTGCACACCCGCGCGAGGGCCGTGTCCGGATTGCCCGGCACGAGCTGCACCCGCCCGAGGGCATGCAGCCGCCGGTGCGCCTCCTTGAGCGACACTCCGGGAGGGTCGGCCGCGGACCGACCCTCGAACCGATCGAACCCGACGTAGCGGACCGGCTCCCCGGCCTGACCGACGCCGGCCACCCGCAGCATCCGTTCGGTGCGGACGAGTGTCCCGAGCCCGATCTCGAGAATGCGGGTCGGCCGGCTTCGTAGCACGTGCCGATGGACCGCACGGTCCGCCGCGGGCCGGGACCACCACGTCAGCCAAAGCCTGTGCCAGAACCCCGGGACCATCGGCCGCCCTCCGCTCCGCCGCACGTTCCATTCCATGCGACTCGAGGTGGGGCATCGACCGGCCGTGCACCCGCTCTGCAACGCAGCCCACCGGGGCGGCAGACCTTACCCGACCGCGTCGCCGTGCGCGGCGGGACATGGGCTGCGTCAGCCGCTCGGACGCGGGGCCCGCGCGATGGGGTGCCGTCCCCGTTCGGCCCCGCGGGTCAGCGGCCGCGAATCAACGCGAGCGCGTGCGTGGCCGCGTCTCGGACCGATTCGACCGGGTCGTTGGCGGCCACGAACTCGAGTTCCGGCACCGCCTCCGTCGCCGCGGCTCCCATTTCACCGAGCGAGACGGCGGCCTCCAGGCGGGCCAGCTCGCGTTCTGCCGCGAGGGCCCGCTCGAGCAGCGGCACCGCGTCCGCGAAGAGTGACGAGTCCCCGGGCTTGATCTTCAGGGCCGCCCAGATGGCGACCGTGGCCATCAGTTCGTCGGCGGACTTCGTCAGACCGACGAGCCGCTCGAAGGCCGACGACGCCGGCGGACCGATCCTGCCGAGCGCGTACGCCGCGGTGAGTCGCACCTCGGCGGGCTCCTCCTCGTCGAGCAGCGCCTTCAGCTTCGGCACGAGCGGCTCGGCCGCACCGCCGAGCGACCCCAGCGCGAAGGCCGCCTCACCACGGATCACCGGCTCGGGATCGGCGAGGGCGGCCTCGAGCTCGGGGAGCGCGGCCGCCGCGGGCGCCCCGATCGCCGCCAGCACCTCGAGGGAGCGAGGACGGAGGGCCTCGTTCGACAGCGTCCCCTTGATCGCGTCGATGGCCGCGCCGCCCAGCTGGACGAGTGCCGCGCCAGCCCGCAGGCTGACCGCGTCGTCCGGATCACCCAGCACACCGACGAGTGCCGTGGCGACTCCCTGCTTGCCGGCATCGTCGAGCGACGGGGCGAGGTCGGAAAGCCCCGTGACCGACGCCGCCCGCAGCGCCGGGTCGGCGGCGGCAAGACCGGCCTCGAGCCGCGTGAGCGCCGTGGCGACGAACGCCTCGTCGTCCGGGTGCAGTCGCGCCCGGGCCCACGCGGCGATCTCGGCGAGCAGCGGGTTGGCATCGGCGTCCGCCCGCTCGAGCGCCTCCTCACACCCGCCGGCCTTGATCCTGCCGATCGCGTGGGCTGCAGCGAGGCGGACGAGCGGCTCGCTGCCGTCGAGCGCCTCGGCGAGCACCGGACCAGCCTCGGTCGCCGCCTCCCCGATGCCCGCGAGCGCGTAGATCGCCTGGAGTCGCTCGTCGATCTCGGCGTCGCGAGCGAGTTCGATCAGTTGGGGCACCGCGGGCGCGGCGTCCGGTCCCATCTCCGCGAGGGCCACCGTCGCCCAGTACCGCGAGCCCGGCTGCGCCAGCGCCTTGAGCAGAAAGGGCAGCGAGTCGGCCCCCATCTCGGCCACCGTGTGCAGGGCGGGGAGCACGACCGAGGGATCGGCATCCGCAAGGTGCCGCGACACGAGGGGCAGCAGCTTGTCAGGCGTCGATACGGCCCGCAGGGCGAGAATCGCCGCCCGACGAACCCGGGCGTCGGCATGAAGCGTCGACTCGATCAGCGGCTCGATTGCCGCCGCATAGGCCGCGGCCGCGTCGGGGGCGATCGCAGCCTTACGATCATCGCCGCGGACGAGTTCGATGGCATGGGCGGCCTGGGAAACCACGATGGCGTCAGGGTCTCGGAGGAGCCCGACGAGCGTCGGCACCACCTCGGCCACGCCTTCGCCCACCAGGCCGATCGCCCGCACGGCGTGCCAGCGCACGACCGGGTCGTCATGCCACGTGGCGGCGGTGAGTTCGGTGATCGCCGACCGGGCGACCGGCCCGACACTCGCAATCGCGTCGATCGCCTTCCTGATGCGTGCGATGTCGCCAGCCTCGATGGCCGAGGTGAGCTCGTCGATCGCGGCCTTTTTCTTGGCATCCGCCCACCCGTCGGCGTCACCATCGACAGCGGCCGGGGCGGCTGGTGCCCCGCTCGTGGTGGTCGGAGCCGGCGTGGTCGTGTCCGGCGGGGTCGTGCCCGGCGCGGGCTTCGCCGTCGCGGCCTTCGCGGGCTCGGGGGTGGGGTCCGGATCGGGGGCAGGGGGCGTGTCGGGGGCGGGTGCCGGAGTCGCTGCAGCCGGGGCCGGGGCGGCAGCCCCCTGCGGCGCGCCGCCTGCCGCCGGAGGCTTGGCTGTTTGCGAGCAGCCGACAACGCCGATGCTCAGGACAACCAGAGCGATGGCGTGAGCGACCCGGGACGACGTCATGAAAAAACTCCAGCTTCGCGTGGTTCGTGCGCCGCAGGCAGGTGCGATCCGTGTCGCCGCCCACCACCTCTCGCAGTATACTCGGCACGCCCGATTGCAAGGACGGGCGCACGGCCTGGGAGCGGATGATCACGCCGCGGCTGAATCGCAACGGCGATCGTCTGACCCGGTCGATCGACGGGCTCCGTCCCAGGTCGCGACCCCAGTGTTCCACCAGCGGAGTTTTGGCATGGCCTCGTTGACTCGCTCGCCCGATCGCACCCTTCGCGGCATCAGACGGTCGGGTCACGCCCGGCGCGCCGCCCGGATGCTGCCGACCGGCGTCGGCATCGCGGTGCTCGTCGGCGGCATGCTCCCGGCGTGCGCCCAGTGGGGAGGCGGCTGGGGTTTCAACCGTGGCGGCTACGCCTCGACGGCCGGACAGGCAGCGGCCTACGGCATGTCCGAGGTCCTCCGGGCGCAGGGCTACCAGAATCTGCAGAACTCGGAAGCGGCGAAGAACTGGGAGGAGGCCAAGACGCTCGAGATGCAGAACCGTCTCCGGTGGACCGAGACCTACTTCGACATGCGGAAGGTCAACCGGGAGGCGCGGGCGGCCGAACGCGGCCCGCCCGTCACCCAGGAGCAGGCGATCCGCTGGGCGAAGATGGCGGCGCCCGCACGACTGAAGACGACCGACCTCGACCCGGTGACCGGCCACATCAACTACCCGCTCCTGCTCACGCAGGACATCTATTCGCCGTATCGTGATCGACTCGACTCGTTGTTCTCGGAGCGGGCGGCATCGGGAGGCAGCCTTCGCTACGAACAGTTCCAGGACATCCAGAAGACCGTCGCCGACTTTATCGAGGTGCTCAAGCAGCGCGTGAACGAATACAACGCGGGTGACTACGGCGTGGCCCGCACGTTTCTCAACAGCCTCGCCAACGAGGCGCGTCAGCCGGCGGGCTGACGCGAGGGTGCAGCGCCGCTCCCGCCGTGGGAGTCGTGCTCGTGCCGTCCCAGGGTGCGAATCCCTCGCAGCAACGGCAGGGCGACGAGCCGCAGCAGGGCCGAGGCGGTGAACACGGCGAAGTAGGCGGAACGATCCTCGCCGAACCAGACGAGGATCGTTCCCCCGCATGCGGCGCCGGACACCGTGGCGACCGCGAGGCCGAGGTTGTAGACGGTCACCACACCGGTGCGTTCCCGGTCCCCGACCGCCTCGAAGAGCAGGAGCGCGACGGCCAGTTCGTAGGCGGCCCAGCAGGTGCCCGCGACGACCTGCACCACCACGAGGTACGGCACCTGCGCCGACACCACCCAGAGGAGCGACAGGGGCGTGATGGCGACCGTCGCGATCCACAGCAGTCGCGCGGGACCGACGCGGGAGGCGAGCCGGCCCAGCGCGGGCATCGCGAGCGCCTTCGCGAGAAAGCTCACGGCCACGACGAGCATGAACGGGCCGTAGGAGAAGCCCCTGTCCCGGAGCATGTAAGGCACGAAGTACGGGGCCGCGATCTGCGCGCCGAAGACGTAGCAGCAGAGAAACACGACCAGCCGGCCCGACGGGCGGGTCGCAAGGGCCTCGAGCTCGGCGCGGCGGGGCCACCGCCACGGCCCCCGCGCGGGACGCTCCGTCCGGGTGGTCGGCGGCAGGGGCTCGCTGCACGCCGCCAGGAGCGCCGTGGACGCCAGCCGGGACACACTCGCGATCGCGAACAGCACGGCGAACGTGGCGAGGGCGGCACCGGCCGTTTCGCCGAACTGCAGCAGGAGCCCTCCACCCACGAAGCCGGCGAAGATGCCGAACTGACCGAGACGGTTGCGTTGGGCGACGTACGCGGTGCGCACGGACGCCGGCACGACCGTCGCCATCCACGCGTTCCACGCGGGCACGCCCGCCATGCCCGCGGACCAGTACACGCTCGCGGCCAGGAGCAGCTGCCACACCGCGGCGCGCCCCTGCACCGCCCACCACGCCAGGGGCAGGAAGCTCGCTGCCTGGAGCAGCGTGCAGGCGACCACCCAGCCACGATTCGTGCCGAGGCTGGTCACCGCCGCCGGCGTCACGAGCTGGAGAACGGCGCCGATCAACAGCGGCGCCGTGGCCAGCGTGCCGGCGGCGACAGGTCCCTGACCGAGGGCGATCGCGAAGGCCGGGATGTAGGTCTCCCCGAACCCGACCATCAGGCTGTAGGCGACGGCGTCCGCCGTCGACACCCACAGGTCGCGTCTGAGCCTTTCGGTAGGGGCGACGGCGGGGAGGCGGTCGGGAGTCAAGGAGGGCGACCGGGACTGGTCGACGGCGACGACCGCGCCGGGCACATCCATGCCGGTCGGCGATCGCGTGCACGTCTATACTGCCGCACCGAGTGTACCAGCGCGTCAACGGCACGACTTTCTTCCCGGCGGAGGCGATGATGAAGGCACTGGTGACGGGAGCGACGGGGTTCGTCGGACCGCGGCTGCTGAGGCTCCTCGACGCGCCGGTCGTTCTGTCGCGCGATCCGGAGCGGGCCCGGGCCACACTCGGTCACCGCGTCGGCCGAGTCGTGCGGTGGAACCCCGCCGAGGGCCCACCGCCGCCCGAGGCATTCGACGGGATCGATGCCGTCTTCCACCTCGCCGGCGAGTCGGTCTCGGCGGGCCGATGGACCGCCGCGCAGAAGGCGAGGATCCGGGACAGTCGTGTGGTCGGGACCCGGCATCTCGTGCAGGGCATCGCACAGGCCGCACGGAAGCCCGAGGTGCTCGTCTCGGCGTCGGCCGTCGGATACTACGGCGACCGTGGAGACGAGGAACTCACCGAGTCGGCGCCGCCGGCGGACGACTTCTTGGGGCGGGTCTGCGTCGAGTGGGAGCAGGAGGCGCTCTCCGCATCCGCACTCGGCGTGCGTGTCGTCACCGCCCGGACCGGCATCGTGCTCGGCGCGGGGGGCGGCGCGCTCGGCAAGATGCTCACTCCCTTCAGGCTCGGCGCAGGCGGACCGCTCGGGAACGGTCGGCAATGGATGCCGTGGATTCACGTCGCCGATCTCGCGCGGCTCTACGTCCACGCGGCCGAGCATCGCCAGCCGACGATCAGCGGCCCCGTCAACGCCGTCGCTCCGAATCCCGTCCGCAACAGCGAGTTCACGAAGGCGCTGGGGCGGGCCGTCCATCGGCCCGCCTTCATGCCCGCGCCATACCTCGGTCTGCGACTCGTCTTCGGGGAGTTCGCGCAGGTGCTCTTCGCGTCCCAGCGTGTGATTCCCCGGGTCGCGCTCGACACCGGATTCATCTTCCAGTTTCCGGACATCGACGGCGCCCTGCGCGAGATCCTCTCGACGGCGGCGTGACGATCCCGGAGACCGCACGCGCTCGGAAACCAACACCTGGCTCGCGGGGCTCGCGGAGGAGTCGGATCAGTCGTCCGTTTCCCGAGCGGCTCGCCGGATGCGGTCGCGGACCGCGAGCCAGGGCTCGTCGGACGGCGGGAGATCGACCACGAGGCGATCGAGGGCGCGGCGGTCGAGCGCGTGGAGTGTCGCGAAGAGGGCCCGGGCGAAGCCGTCCGGGTCGGGGTCGGCGGGCACGACGATCAGCCTGTCGTTCGCCGCCGCCAGCGCCCGGGTGCCCGGATCGGCTGCGCGGAACGTGAGCCATCCGACCCGCAGGCCCTGCCGCAGGAGGTCGGCCACGCGCGCCGGCGGATCGTCCGGCGTCTCGAGCCGCGTCCGCGGTGCGTAGTGCCGCGCGCCGGCGCCCGGTGATCGGGTCGTGCCCCCCTCGACGGCGTGCGAGCCGTCGACGACGGCCCCGCCGACGGCGGCCTCGATGCACGAACGCGACAGCGGACCCGGCCTGAGGATGCGGGGCGGCACGGTCGTGCAATCGACGACGGTCGACTCGATGCCGTGGCGACAGGGCCCGGCATCGAGAATCAAGTCGACGCGATGACCGAGGCCTTCGAGCACGTGATGGGCCGTGGTCGGACTCACCGCCTCGGACCGGTTCGCGCTCGGTGCGGCCAGCGGTCGCCCGGCTCGTTCGATCAGCAGGCGGGTCAGCGGGAGGCCGGGACAGCGGACTGCCACCGTCGCCCCGCCTGCTGTGACGATGTCGGGAACGACATGCGATCGCGGCACGACGACCGTGACCGGACCGGGCCAGAGTGCCTCGGCGATCCGCGCCGCCGGCTCGGGCCAGGATGCCGCCAGTGAGCGGGCCATCACGGCGTCCGCCACGTGCACGATCAGCGGATTGGACGCCGGTCTGCCCTTGGCCCGAAAGATCGCCTCGACCGCGTCGGCGTCGAGCGCATCGGCCGCGAGTCCGTAGACCGTCTCGGTCGGGATCGCCACCAGGCCGCCCCCCCGGATCACCTCGGCGGCGCGGTCGAGCACCGCGAGCGTGGACGGCGGCGGCGCGGGCCGGCCCTCGGGCCACTCGATCCTCGGCATGTCGGGAAGCCGCCGCGCCATGGGCACAGGTTGCAACGCCGACCGGCCCGGAGCAAGATGCGCCGGGCGTCGCGGCCGCCGCGATGAGCCGACTCCGGTCGCCTCGCCGGTCGGCACACCTCTTCCTGGCTTCGGGAACGAACCGCGTGGCTGAATCGCCTGGTGCCGCCGCCCGCGCCGATGCGTTTCCGCTCGTCGGCGTGGTGATGGGAAGCCGGTCCGACTGGGCCACGCTCGAACGCGCGGCCAGCCTGCTCGACCAGTTCGGGGTGCCGCACGAATGTGAGATCGTCTCCGCCCACCGCACGCCGGATCGGCTGGCGACCTACGCCCGCTCGGCGGCCGACCGGGGACTGCGGGTCATCATCGCCGGGGCCGGCGGGGCGGCGCACCTTCCCGGGATGATGGCGGCCCACACGCACCTGCCGGTGCTCGGCGTGCCGGTCGAATCGGCGGTGTTGCGCGGCGTCGACTCGCTCCTGTCGATCGTGCAGATGCCGGCGGGCATCCCCGTGGGCACGCTCGCGATCGGCCAGGCGGGCGCGGCGAATGCGGCCCTCCTCGCCGTGTCGATCCTCGCGCTCGGCGATCCGTCGCTGCGGGACCGACTCCTGGCCTACCGCGCCGAGCAGACGGCCCGCGTGCTCGCCGAGCGCGTCTCCGGCGACGGGTCGGAGTGGTCCGACCGGGTGTCGGAGCGGTGAGCGGCCCGCGGCACGATGGCGCGGTGCTGCCCGGGGGCGTGCTCGGGATTCTCGGCGGCGGCCAGCTCGGGGCGATGTTCGCGCAGGCGGCCCGGCGGATGGGCTACCGCGTCGAGGCGATCTCCGACGTCGCCGACTGCCCGGCCGCTCGCCACTGCGACCGGCTCCACGTCGGAGACTATGCCGACACGGCCTTCCTGACGGCGGCGGCGGCGAACCTCGACGTCGTGACGTTCGAATTCGAGAACGTGCCGTCCGCCGCGGGCGCCGCCCTGGCCGCGGTCGTCCCGGTGCGCCCGCATCCGGACGTGCTCCACACCACGCAGGACCGTGCCCGGGAGAAGGCGTTTCTCGAGCGGCACGGGTTCGCCTGCGCGCCGCATCGCGTCGTCCGCTCGCGTGCGGACCTGGAGGCCGCCGTGGTGGCGCTCGGCCTCCCGGCGGTGCTCAAGACGGCCGCCTTCGGGTACGACGGCAGGGGGCAGCGACGCATCGATACGCCCGCGGACGTGGCTGCGGCGTGGGAGGCGCTGGCCAGCGGCGCCGGTGACCACACGTTCGTGCTCGAAGGGTGGATCGACTTCGACTGCGAGGCGTCGGTCGTGGCCGCGCGCGGCCTGGATGGTGCCGTCGCCGCCTTCCCCACCTTCCGCAACGTGCACCGCCACCACATCCTCGACGTGTCGAGCGTGCCGGCCGGATTGCCGGACCGGGTCGCCGAGGCCGCGACGGCCATCACCGCCCGGCTCCTCGGCGCGCTCGACCTCGTCGGCACGGCCTGCGTGGAGTTCTTCGTCACCAAGGGGGGCGAGGTGCTGGTGAACGAGATCGCACCGCGGACCCACAACTCCGGTCACCTCACCATCGAGGCCTGCGAGACGAGCCAGTTCGAGCAGCAGGTACGGGCCGTCTGCGGCCTGCCGCTCGGCGGCACGCGCGCCATCGGTCCGGCGGCGATGGCCAATCTCCTCGGCGACTGCTGGGGCCTGGATGCCGCAGACCGTCACCCCGCCGCGCCCATCGAGCCCGACTGGGCGGCGGCGCTCGCGGTGCCCGGCGTGCGACTGCACCTCTACGGCAAGACCCATCCGCGCCCCGGCCGCAAGATGGGGCACCTCACGGCGCTGGCCGCTACCGTGGACGAGGCCGTGGACCGCGTGACCGAGGCCCGCCGTCGCGCCTGTCGTGGGCCGGCGTGACCCGCCCGCCGGTCGATGCGGCTGACGAACCGCGTGCGACCGACGTCGCCGTACCGGTGTCGTCGTCACTGCGGGGCGAGGCGACGACCACGCCAGCTCGTCTGGACGCCGAGCACCTTGCGCGCAAGCGCGGTCCACTGGATCGCCAGAAAGGTCGCGACGGCCACCGGGTGCAGGACCGCGCTCGTGACGCTCTGCCGAAATCGCAGCACGGTGGCCACCCGAGGCAGGTACGACACGACGAGGCTCGAGACGGCGATGACCGCCGCACCCGCGGGCCACCCCGCGAATCCGGTGAAGAGTCCCGCCGCGACGAGCACCGCCGGCAGCACGTGACCGCCGCCGAGCAGGAGCGTGAACGGCAGGATGGTGGCTGGGCCACCGATCCCCTCGGTGGCGTTCTTCGACAGGCCTCGCCAGACGGCGAGACTCGAGTCGTACATCCGGCACGAGAGCATGTCTCCACCGTCGAAGATGTCGGTGACCAGCCCGGCCCGGCGGTAGGCCCGCGGCAGCTTCACCCCGTCGTGGAGGGACGCTCGGATCGCCTCGTGTCCTCCGGCCCGTCGGTAGTCGGCGCGTCGCGTCACGAACCACTGCCCGCACCCGGCGGCCATGCCCGGGGCGTTCGTCGCGCGGGCACGCGCGAGCGGCAGATAGCCGAGCAGGACGAAGTGGATGAGCGGCAGGAGCAGCCAGTCGAGCACGGCGCGGGTCTCCTGGCGGGGAAACCCGCTCACGAGCGCGGCGCCGCTCTCCTCGAGCAGGGCCGCCGATCGCGCGATGGCGTCCCGCGACGGCTCGACATCGACGTCGCAAAAGACCCAGGTGTCGTACTGCGCGGCCTCGGCCAGCTGCCAGCAGGCATGCTGCTTGCCGCACCACCCGGGCGGGAGCGGCCGTCCCGCCACGAGCCGCACGCGCGGGTCGGTCGCCGCGAGGGCCCGCACGATCTCCCCGGTGCCATCGTCACTCGAGTCGTCGAGCACGACGAGTTCGAGACGCACGCCCTCGCTCGCAAGCACGTCGCGGCAGAGCCGGCCGATCGCCGCGGCCTCGTTCCGTGCCGGCACGAGGACCGAAACGGCCGGGCCGTTCGCGACGCCCCCCTCCACGCCGCCCGCGGGAGCCTGGCCGGATGGCGGCGCGCGTCTGAACCGCGGCAGATTGGCGAGCGTCAGGAGCGCGGGAATCGCCGCGAGCACGAGGCCCGCAACGGCACCGCCGAGGATCGGCACGGTCGGGATGGATGCGGCGCCGCCGGCGAGGCTCATGACGCCCGCTCCCGCCCGGTCCCGCCGTGCGACGGGTCGAAACGCTCGCCCCGCCACCAGGCCCGCATCCGGCGCAGCCCGTCATACGCCATGCCGACGCCGACCCGACCGGAGATGACCGTGACGAACGCGTTCGGGTCCCGTCCGACCGCCGCGGCCGCGAGACGGTCCTGCGTCGCCTCGAGCGCGCCGGCCAATGCGGCGGTCCATTCGTCGGCCGATCGCGCCGGCGCGTCGGCGACGCGGAACGGGGTGCCGAACGCCGCGAGCGCCTCGGGCAGCCGCTCGTTCCAGTACGGATACTCAACCGCGAACGGGATCACGAGACCTCCGGCGGCGGCCGCGACCGCATGACCGATCCCCGGCCGGATCACCGTCGGCCGCACGCGCGGATCGGTGAAACTGCCCTGCGCGGTGACCCAGAAGAACACGTCGCCGCGGTGCGCGGCGGCGCGGGCCATGCGCAGAAAGCGCGCGCTGCCGCGCCACGTGCCGGGCTCGATGCCGATAAAGCCGATGCGTTCGAGGAAGCGGTACTTGCCGAGGGCCTTCGCCTCGATCGGCCCGTAATTCATCCGCTGCGGCGCGAACTTCTTTCCGAGCGTCAGGAAGACGAGCGGATCCCACCAGCCCGGATGGTTCGCGCAGAGCATCACAGGCTCGTCGCCGACCTCGGGAAATGCCTCCCCGCCGTCCGCGCCGCGGAGGACCCGCACGGCGTGAAAATGCCGGCGCAGGTAGCCCCGGACGTACCACATGAACCAGCCGTACCTGACGTGCGAGAACGGCGGCAGTTGGTTCTCGTGGCTGGGCACGGCGTCACGCGTCGCGATCACACGCCCCCCGAAAATGGCGACTGCCGGCGACGCTCGGACGCACGCCTGGTCGACCTGCTGACAGCCCGTGAAAAAGGTCATCCGCCGCTGGATGCGGCGGTCGTGAACCTGGAAAAACCTTGGTTTTTTCGAGGTTCTCCATCGTGGAAAAAGGCCGTGGAAGGCTTTTTCCACAGCCGGCTAGGCCGCATCCCGATTTGGTGGAGCGACGGCTTCGGGGCGGCAAAAGTCTCGTCGCGTGGGCCGAGGCGGCCCAAAGCTCCTCGAGCGTTCGTCGACCCCTCGCCTCCGTCTCCAGGTTTGCCAAGTCGTCGCTACAGCGAAACCAGATGCGGGCTAGACGACGCACGGCGCCGGTCGTGTCGTCGATGCTCGCGGGACGAGCTGATCCTGGTCGACACAGTCGGCCGCGATCCATCCCGACATGAGCACCATCGGCATGCCGGGGCCAGGATGGGCCGAGCCGCCTGCGAGGTAGAGCCCCTCGACGTCGGGCGAGCGGTTCGAGGGCTTGAACGCGCCGAGAAACCGGCCGTGGCTCGCGAGGCCGTAGATCGCACCGTCGAGCACGTGGTAGCGGTCGTGGATGTCCTGGGGCGTGAGCGCCCGCTCGAACACGATATGACGCTCGAGATCCCGCAGGCCGGCCGTGCGTTCCAGCTTGTCGATGATGCGACGCCGGTATTCCGGCAGCATCCTCGACCAGTCGTGATGCGGGCGCAGATAGGGCGTGTGCACGAGCACGTACAGTGCCTCGCCACCCGGGATCGCCACCTCCGGCTCGGTGATCGCCGGCGCGCAGACGTAGCAGGTCGGGTCGGGCGCGGGCTCGCCGCGCCGATAGATCGTCTCGAATTCCTCGTGGGGATCGGCCGAGAAGACGAAGTTGTGATGGATGAGCTGCTCGTACCGCTTGTCGAGACCGAGATACAGCACGACGCCCGAGCATGCCGGCTCGTAGCGACGGCGACCGAGGAATCGCTGCCGCGGACCGCCGTCGAGGAGTTCGCGGTGGGTCCGCACGCTGTCGGAGTTGCTCACCACGGCCGCCGCGACGATCGTCTCGCCCCGCGCGGTCTCGACGCCGCGGACCCGCCCCTCCTCGACGACGATGCGGCGGATCGGCGTGCGGGTGCGGATGTCCACGCCGAGGTCGACCGCGAGGCTCGCGAGGGCCCGCGGCACCGCACCGGTGCCCCCTCGCGGATACCAGACGCCATCGTGCGCCTGCATGTGGGCGATCCCGCAGAGGACGGCCGGCGACTCGTCCGGCGCGCTGCCGACGTACTGCGTGAAGTGGTCGAGCATCTGCGCGGCCCGTTCGTCCCGGACGAACGACCGGACGGTGCCGGCGACGCTGTGACCGGGACGCATCCCGATCACCTCGCCCACGAGCGACAATGACAGGCCACGCCGCGGGTCGAACATGTCGCGGAGGCCCCCGACGCTGCGCCAGAAGAAGAACTCGTTCGAGAGGCGGTGGAGCCGCTCCGCGAGTTCCATGAAGCGGCCGTATCCCGCACCCGCCTCCGTGCCGGGGGCGTAGTCGTCGAGCACCCGCTGCATCTGCGGCACGTTCGCGGACAGGTCGAGCGTCGTGCCGTCGGTGAAGAAGCTGCGCCACTGCGGATCGAGCGGCACGAGATCGAGGGCGGACTCGAGGTCGCGGCCCGCCTCCGACCAGATCCGCTTGAGCACCCGGGGAATCGTGAGGATCGTCGGCCCCATGTCGAACCGGAAGCCGGCCTCGGAGAGCACGGCGGCCTTGCCCCCCACCCAGGCGTTCTTGTCACACAGCGTGACCGCGTACCCGCGGGCGGCGAGCGTGCATGCGGCCGCGAGGCCGCCGAGGCCGCCGCCGACCACCACCACCCGTCCGTCGTCGCGCGTCGCCATGAAAATGTTCCCGGTCCCGCCGCTCAGTACGCCGCTCCGGCCGGCGCGCGGCCGGCCCCCTTTCCGCCCCGCGACCGCACCACCGCATCCGCCGGATCGATGGCTTCGGGCCGCCGCCGGAGGATCGTCCCGGCATCGACCCCCAGGTCGCCGAGGAGCAGCTCGGTCGTGATCCGCGCCGACGAGTAGATCACCGGCAGTCCGCTGCCGGGGTGCGTGCCGCCACCGACGAGGTACATGCCGTCGATGTCCTCGAAGCGGTTGTGAGGCCGCATGTGCAGCATCTGCCCGAGGTCGTGCGACAGGTTGAACGTGGCCCCGCGGTAGATCTCGTAGTCATCCTGCCAGTCGTCGGGCGTGATCATCTTCTCGTACCGGATCCGCTCCCGCACTCCCGAGATCCCGATCCGCTCCACCTGATCGAGCGCCACCTCCCGGTACGCCGCACCTTCCCGCCGCCAGTCGACGTTGGGATGACGATGCGTGACGGGAATGAGGAGGTAGAGCGTGCTCATGCCCGGCGGGGCGAGGGACGGGTCGGTCACGCAGGCGTTCTGCACGTACATCGACGGGTCGCGCGAGAGCACGTGTCGTCGCTCGATGTCCACGAGACTCTCGCGGTAATTCGTCGAGAGGTAGATCGTGTGGTGCGGCACGTCGTCGTACCTTCCCTCGATCCCGAGATAGAGCATGAACGTCGAACAGGAGAATCGACGCCCCGCGATCCGCCGGTCGTTCCAGCGACGCCGCAGGCGATCGGGCACGAGGCGGGTCATGCTCCTGGCAAAGTCCGCATTGACGATCGTCGCATCGGCCTCGTGCCGCCCGGAGGGCGTGATCGCGGCGACGACCCGCCGGCCCTCGAACGCGAGCGACTCGACAGGCTCCTCGTACCGGATCTCGACGCCCATCTCGGTGGCGATGCGCGCCATCGCCGTCGACACGGCGCCGCAGCCGCCGATGGGATGGAAGACGCCGTGCTCGTACTCGAGAAAGGACAGGATCGAGAAGAGGCTCGGGCAGCGAAACGGCGACATGCCCAGGTACTTGGACTGGAACGTGAAGGCCAGCCGCACCCGCTCGTCGGAGAAAAACGTTCCGAGTTCGGCATCGAGGCTCCGCCACGGCTTGAGCATCGGCACGAGCCGCAGCAGGTCGGGCGACGCGAGATCCCGCCAGCTCTCGAATGGCTGCTCGAGAAACGGTGCAAACCGCGCGAACTTCGCCCGCGTCGCCTCCATGAACCGCGTGAACGAGCCGGCGTCATCCGGCGAAATCCGGCGAACCTCGGCCTCCATCCGTTCGAGGTCGGGCGTGCACTGCAGCTCGCCGCCGGCCCCGAACATGAGCCGGTACTGCGGGTCGAGACGCACCATCTCCACCTCGCTGCGGAGGTCGTAGCCGCAGGCGGAAAAGATGTCCTCGAGCACGCGGGGATAGAGGAAAAACGTCGGCCCGAGGTCGAACCGAAATCCTTCCGGCGTGGTGATCGTGCTCGTCCGTCCCCCGGGGACCGCGAGCCTCTCGAGCACCCGCACTTTCAGGCCCGCCCGGGCCAGGAGCATCGCCGAGGCAAGTCCCCCCGGACCAGCACCGATGATCGTGACGGTCCGCGTCATCAACCGCTTCCCGGGCCATCCTGAAGCCACGGCCCGCTCGCCGCCTGCGGCCACACCGGACGCGCAGGCCGGACGGGCAGGCCGAGGAACCGACACAACGCCCGTACTATAGGAGGCACATGCAGGCGGTCAAGAAACGGCAGCCTTCTCGCGGCGACGCCGCCAAGAGGCGATCCTGCGCGACCCCTCGCGGTCCGGTGTCAGTACCCGATCATGTAGGCCGACCGCACGGGGCGGTACACGCCCAGCGGCCCACGCCTGTAGAGCTGGCCGACGACCGGCACCGGCGCGTAGTACGCGGTGACCGGGGCGGCGACGACGGGTGCGGCCGCCACGGGTGCCGGCGCGTAGTAGGCGACCGTCGCAGCCGGGGCGTAGGCCGGCGTGTACGAGGGCGCGTAGTAGGAGGTCACCGCCACGCCTGCGGTCGGTGCCATCACGGGCGGCGAGAACGCGGTGACCGCCGCGTAGTTGCCGGCGGGCGTGTAGTTCGCGACGTAGGTCGGGGCCGCGATGACCGGCGTCGTCACCATCGGCGCGGCGACGACGGGAGCCGCCACCATGGGCGCCGCCACGACCGGTCGCAGCGTCGAGTAATAGACCACCTGCGCATTGGCGGGTGCCGCGACGAGGAGGCCGATGAGCGTCGCTGCGGCGCCGAGGAGCCGCCGAGGCCACGTCGAGCAGGTGGTCGGCTTGGAGAACGGCAGCATGGTGCAGGGACCTCCACGGGACGCTGGGCGGGTTGTGCTTGTTGATCAGGACGCCTTCGATGGAGAATACGCAGGCCTGAGGGTCTCGTGCAAACCACCCGCAAAGTCGCTCACCGACGGGGTGAAGCTGGGTGGTTCGGGCGCGACTCGGGGGGCGATGCACGCCGTTTCCCCGGCTCGCGCAGGGAATCGGTGCCGCCCGACAGTTGGTGTTCGACGGGGCCCGCCCCGTACACCCCTCACGAGCCCATCGCGTGCCATACGGCCCATCCACAGACTCCCCCCCCGCCGTCGCTCGCGGCTTCGGGTCGCTCCTCGTGGTGCGGGTGCTCACGGTCCTCAACGACAATCTGCTGCGTTGGCTCGTCATCGGCCTCGGGAAGCGGGCGGCCGGGGCCGGTGGCACGGCACTGGTTCTCACGGTCGGCACCGCCGGCTACGTCCTCCCGTTCGTGCTCTTCGCCTGGCTGGCGGGATGGCTCGCCGATCGCTTCGCCAAGAGGACGGTCCTCGTCGCGGGCAAGTTCGCGGAGATCGCGATCGTCGCCGCAGCGGCAGCCGTGGTCGCGTGGGGTGTGGCGTCCGGCCCGTCCCTGGCCGGGCTGCCGCTCGGCCTGTGGTTGCTGCTGGGAACGGTGGGCCTGATCGGCCTGCAGTCCGCGCTCATCGCCCCGAGCCTCTTCGGCACGATTCCCGAGATGCTGCCGACCGGCGATCTCTCGCGCGGCAACGGAATCTTCGCCATGGCATCCCTCGCCGCGACACTCGTCGGCATGGCGGGGGGCAACTGGCTCGCCGACATCACGCCCATCGGGGACGCTTCGGCGGCACCACAGCCGATCCCGGGAGCCCTGGCGACCGCCGTCGCGCTCGGGGGCGTGGCGGTGGTGGGGTGGCTTGCGTCGCTGTGGCTGCCGGCCGCGGCTCCTGCCGACCCCTCGGCGGCTCCTCCATGGAACGTGCTGGCCCACACCTGCCGCGACCTCGCCGCCCTCGCCGGGGCAGCCAGGCTGGCGGGCGCCGCCGCCGGCATCGTGTTCTTCTGGGCGCTTGCGGCGGTCGCCCAGCTGAACGTCGACCAGTTCGCCGTCGAATCGGGAGCGACGAGCCAGGCACAGATCGTGCCGCTCCTGGTGGCGCTGGTCGGCGGCATCGGCCTCGGCAGCATGCTCGCGGGCCGGCTCTCGACGCGAGGAATCGACCCCGGTTCCCAGGTCGATCTCGGCCTCGTTCCGCTCGGTGGCATCGTGATGACGATCGCCTGCCTGGCGCTCTCCTGGCAGCCGACGGGCTTCTTCGACGGCGGGATGGCGGCATGGTCGCGCCTCGCCGGGGCGATCGTCTGGCTGGCGGTCCTCGGTGTCGGAGCGGGACTGTTCGACGTTCCGTTGGAGGCCTACCTGCAGGAACAGAGCCCGCCGGCCCGCCGCGGTGCCGTGCTGGCATCGACCAATCTCCTCACCTTCGCCGGCATGTTCGTGGCGTCGCTGCTCTATGGAGTCCTCCGCATGCCCGTGGGCGAGGCAGCCGGGGAGGCGGTACGACCGCTCCTCTCGGCCCGGGCGATCTTCGGCATCTTCGCCTGCACCTCGCTCATCGCCACCGCCGGCGCGGTGTACGCCGCGCCGCGGGCCTCGCTGCGGTTCTTCGTCGGCTCGATCGTCCGCACGTTCTGGCGATACCGCGTCCACGATGAGCGGCTGCTGCCGAAAGACGGTGCCGCGGTCATCGTGGCGAACCATCTTTCGTGGCTCGACGGATTCCTGTTGCCGATGTCGGCACCACGTCCGGTGCGCATGGTCGTGTACGGCCCCAACATCCGCGGGAGGTTCCTGCGGATGCTCTCGGACCAGTGGCGGTTCATCCTCTTCGATCCGAAGCCGAAGTCGATCGGCCGCGCGCTCAGGACGATCCAGACGGGGCTCACGGATGGAGACTGCGTCGGCATCTTCTGCGAGGGCGGCATCTCTCGGAACGGTCAGCTGCTCGGGTTCAAGCGCGGCCTCGAGTGGCTGCTCTCGCGGGTCGAGGCGCCGATCGTGCCCGCCTCGATCGACGGCCTTTGGGGCAGCCAGCTGTCGTTCTCCGAGGGTCGCTATTTCACGAAGGGCATCCGCCGCCAGCGCCAGGGCGGCCCGTGGCGGCTGAGACGATCCGTCACGCTCACGTTCGGCCGACCGCTGCCGGTGGGCACGCCTCCCGGGGAGGCCCGGCTGGCGATCCAGGAACTTGCCGCGGAGGCGGTGCGCCGGCGGATGGCCGGCATCCGCGGCGTCGGACTCCCGCCGGAGGTCGATGCCGCGGCCGCCGCGGCCACGGCGGAGGCCTTCGACGGGTGCGTGCTCCTCCGCCGGAGCGACCGGCTCGTGACCTCGCTGGCGCCCGGCGACCCGTTGCACGACACGCTCGGGATGCACGGTGGCCCGCTCCTCGGCATCCATGCCTCGGTGGTCGCCGCCGACCAGCCGCCCGCCGGGCTTCGCGACGCCCTCGTCCGGGAGCGGGCGACGCTCTGGCTCGCGCGGGTCGAGCAGGTGTCGGCCGTCGCGACCGACGGCGATGGCTCGGGCTCGCCGGCGTGGGCGGGGCTGGCTGCGGTGATCGTGCCGGTGCGATCACTCGGTGATCTGCCCGCCGCCCGGGCCGCCGCGGATCGCTTCCGGGCAGTCACCGGAGTCGAGGTGGTGACCGCCTACGCACCGCCGGAGGCGGGGGGGCTCGTGGCGATGAATACGCCCGTGAGCCGCCGGGGCGGAGATCATGAGACCACGTGCGACCCGGGAAGCGTGGGCCGCGTGGTGAACGGTGTCGTCGTCTGGCCCGCCGCGTCGATGCGGGAGCGACTCGGCTTTGAGGCGCTCCCGGGCATCGTCATCGACCGTTCGGTCGTGATCGGTGCCACGCTGCCCTGTCCCGGCGGAAGCGCCTGCGAGTCCCCCCGGGCAACGCTCCTCGCCGACCTCGTCTCCATCGACGAAGAAGGGTTCATCCGCGCGCCCGAGACCGGCCCGGGCGGATGAGTTACCGCGGATTCCGATCGTCGGCCCCCGCTCCGGGCAGCGGCACGCGCACGCGGCAATCGGCCATCGACACGCCGCAATCTTGGTGCCGCCGAGTTCGTGCGGTATCGTGACGGCCGGTCAGGCACCCGTAGCTCAATTGGATAGAGCGTCGGTCTACGGAACCGAAGGTTGCAGGTTCGAGCCCTGCCGGGTGTAGTCGGTTCGCATGGAGACGGGCCCCATCGCCGCGCGAATCCGGGATTCGCGGTACTCTGCCCGCATGACGGACGCCGCGGATTCGACGTCGCAGTTTCACCGCGTGGTCGGCTTCGACCCCGGCCTGAACGTGACGGGCTACGGCGTCGTCGAGTGTCGTGGTGGGGCGGTCCGCCTCGTCGAGGCGGGAACCGTGCGGTCCCGAGGGGACTCGCTCGAGGAGCGGCTGCACACCATCCACCTCGGTGTTCGCGACGTGCTCGACTCCCTGCGCCCATCCGCGATGGCGATCGAGCAGGTGTTCGCGCACGTCCGCTTTCCCAAGGCGGCCATCCTGCTCGGGCACGCCCGGGGCGTGATCTGCCTCGCCGGGGTCCAGGCGGGGCTGGCGGTCCACCACTACCTGCCGAACCGTGTGAAGAGCACGCTCTGCGGCGCCGGCCACGCGGGCAAGGAACAGATGCAGCTCGCGGTGCAACGGGAGCTCGGCCTCACCGCCCGGCCCGAGCCGCCCGACGCGGCCGACGCGCTGGCCGTCGCCCTGGCCGACTGGCACCTGCGGCTCAGGCCGCTGCTCTTCGGCACCGGTGTCAGCCGGATCCGGAGCGGACGCGCATGATCACGCGCATCTCGGGCACCCTCGAGCGGGTCGAGCCGACCGCGGTCGAGATCGCCGTGGGCCCGGTCGTTCACGAGGTGCTCGTCACCGACCTCGTCCGCCGAAGCCTGCAGCAGCGGATCGGGCAACCGGTGGTGCTCCACACGCTGGAATACCTGGAGGGCAACCCGACCCGCGGCAACCTCGTCCCGCGGCTGGTCGGCTTCCTTTCCGAGGCGGAACGGGAGTTCTTCGATCTCATCTGCGAGGTGGACGGCGTGGGCGTCAGGAAGGCTCTGCGCGCGATCGTCAGGCCCGTGGGGGAGATCGCCCGGGCCATCGAGGAGCAGGATGCCAAGTCGCTCGCCGGCCTGCCCGGCATCGGCGCCGCGACGGCGGAGCGGATGATCGCCAAGTTGCGGCGTCGGATGCCGAAGTTCGCCCTGCTGGTGGCGCGGGACACGCCCGGCGAGCCCGGCCAGGCCGACGTGGTCACGGAGACGTTCGACGTCCTGCGGTCGCTCGGCCACACCGACGCCGACGCCCGTCGGCTCGTCGATGCCCTGCGACAGGAAACGAAGAAGCCGAAGTCCGTCCAGGACGCCCTCGAGGTGATCTACCGCCAGCTGCACCGGCCGCGGTGAACCGGACGCCGAACCGCTCGGGCCGTGCCGGGCCTCGGGCGCCCCGCCGCGGCAACGCCGCGCCTCGGAGGCCGCCAACAACGGGGCGACTCGCTACGCTACGGCGATGGAACCCCTCCGGCAGCCGAGCGTGCACGCCACCGACGACCCCGCCCCGGAGGATCGCGCGCTGCGGCCGCAGCGGATGGACGAGATGGTCGGCCAGCGGGCGGTCGCGGAGAGGCTCGAGATCGCGATCGACGCGGCGCGAAAGCGGGGCGAGCCGCTGGGACACATCCTCCTCGACGGCCCGCCCGGACTCGGCAAGACCACCTTCGCCACGTGCATCCCGCGCGAGCTCGGAACCACGCTGCAGATCGCCAGCGGCGCCGCGCTGGCGGCGCCCAAGGACCTCCTGCCGTACCTGACGAACGCGGCCGAGGGCTCGGTGCTCTTCATCGACGAGATCCACCGGCTGCCGATCGCCGTCGAGGAATTCCTCTACCCCGCCATGGAGGACTTCCGGGTCGACATCACGCTTGGCGACGGCGTGGCGGCCCGCACGATCAACATGCCGCTCCGCCCCTTCACCCTCGTCGGCGCGACGACGCGGGCGGGGCTCATCTCCGCGCCGCTGCGGGACCGCTTCGTCGTCCGCGAGCACCTCGACTACTACACCACGGACGAGCTCGCCGAGATCGTGCGCCGCTCGGCGGTCAAGCTCTCCATGGGAATGGACGACGCCACGGCCGACGAGATCGCACGCCGCAGCCGGGGCACGCCCCGGCTCGCGAACAACCGCCTGCGGTGGATCCGCGACTACTCGACCAGCCGCGCGGCCGGCGCCGTCGACGTGGTGATCGCCAGGGCCGCGCTCGAGATGCAGGGCATCGACGACATGGGGCTCGACACGTTCGACCGCCGGTATCTCGAGACGATCCAGCGGGTGTTCGCGGGAGGCCCGGTGGGCATCGAGGCGATCGCCCACACGATGAGCGCCGCGGCCGACACGCTCGAGGACGACGTGGAGCCGTTTCTCCTCCGGTGCGAATTCGTGGTCCGCACCCCGCGCGGCCGCCGGCTGACCGCCCGTGGCGAGGAGCACCTCGGCGGGGCGCCACCGCCGGCCGAGGGACGGCTCTTCTGAGAGCGGCACGCGTCGTGATCCGCGCCCGTTGACCCACGGCGACGCTGCGGCTAGCCTTCCAAAGCACGAGGTAGCACCATGGCCGTCCCCAAACGCCGCCAATCCAATCAGAAGACCCGCTCCCGGCGGGCGCACGACTTCCTCGTGCCGCGGCAGCTCACGTTTTGCCCGACCTGCGGCAAGGCGGTGCCCACCCATCGAGTCTGCGAATCCTGCGGCCACTACCGGGGCCGGGTCGTGATCAAGTCCGAGGACTGAGGCGTGGCCGGCGGTCCCGCCATCGTCTTTCCGGGACAGGGCGCCCAGGCGGTCGGCATGGCTGGCGCGTGGGTGGACGAGCACGCCGCCGCGGCGTCACTCTTCGCGCGAGCCTCCGACCTGCTCGGCTACGACCTGCTGGCCGTGAGCCGGCACGGGCCGGCCGACCGGCTCAACACCACGGCCGTGAGCCAGCCCGCGATCCTCGTCACCAGCCTCGCCGCCCTCGAGGTGCTCCGGTCACGCGAAGGCCACCCGCTCGACGCGGCGGCGATCACCGCCGGCCTGTCGCTCGGCGAGTACACCGCACTCGTCTTCGCTGGTGTCCTCTCGTTCGACGACGCCGTGCGCCTCGTCGACGTCCGCGGCCGCGCGATGCAGGAGTGCGCGGAGCGGAGGCCCGGGGCCATGGTGGCCGTGCTCGGGCTCGATCGTCCCGCGGTCGCCGCGCTCTGCGCCGACTGCCGCGCCGGGGACGTGCTCGAGGTCGCCAACGTGCTCTGCCCCGGCAACGTGGTGGTATCCGGCTCGGCGGCCGCCTGCGGCCGTCTGGAGGAGGCCGCTCCCGGTGCCGGAGCGATGAAGTGCGTGCGTCTCGACGTCGCCGGCGCCTTCCACACGGTGCTCATGCAGCCGGCGGTCGAGCGGCTCGGAGCCGCGCTCGAGGCGGTGGTCCTGCGGCCGCCGCGCATCACGGTCGTCAGCAACGTGGACGCCCGGTCCCACGACGACCCGGCTGAGATCCGGGCGCTCCTGGCGCGGCAGGTCGTCGGAGTTGTCGAGTGGAGCGACTCCATGGCATACCTCCTCTCGACGGGCGTCGGCACCGTGTGGGAGGTGGGCCCGGGCCGCGTTCTGCGCGGCCTGATGAAGCGGATCGATCGAAGCGTGGCGTGTTGCGGCGTGTTTGACTGAAGCACGTGGGACCGGCGGCGGACCGTCGCCTGGTCCATCGGCGGCAGGGGGACGTGGTCGCGGCCTCGGTGGTTGCGGTGGACGGGATTCGGTGCGGTGGACGGGATCGACGGGAGCAGACGGGAGCACGTGATGGCACATCAGACGGGCGGGACGGAGGTCGGCGGCCGGCTGCGGGTCGATCTGCACGGGCAGGTCGCGCTCGTCACGGGCGCCTCGCAGGGCCTGGGACGGGCGATCGCCGGGGTGCTCGCCACCGCGGGGGCGACGGTCGCCCTCGTCGCGCGTTCGGCGGACAAGCTGGCCGACGTCGCGGCGGCGATCACCGCGAACGAGGGACGCGCGGAGGCGTTTCCCTGCGACGTGTCGCACGAGGGGGAGCCCCAACGAGTCGTCGACGCCGTCGTCGAACGGTTCGGCCGCCTCGACATCCTCGTCAACAACGCGGGCGTGACGCGGGACACCCTCCTGCCGCGCATGAGCGACGAGGAGTGGGATGCGGTCCTCACGACCAACCTTCGCGCCCCCTTTCTCTTCATGCGGGCTGCGAGCCGACCGATGATGCAGCAGCGGTACGGGCGGATCGTCAACGTCGCGAGCGTTTCCGGACTCATCGGCAACCCGGGTCAGGCGAACTACTCGGCGTCGAAGGCGGGCCTCGTGGGCCTCACGAAGACGGCCGCCAAGGAGCTCGCCGGTCGCAAGATCACCGTGAACGCCGTGGCGCCCGGCTTCATCGCGAGCGAGATGACCGCGGCCCTCGGTCCGGCCCTGCTCGACGAGGTGAAGAAGCGGGTGCCGGCGAAGCGGCTCGGGGAGGCGTGGGAGATCGCCGACGCCGTCCTCTTCCTGGCTTCGCCCTCCGCCGCCTACGTGACCGCCCAGACCCTCGTGGTGGACGGCGGCCTCATCGGCTGACAGACAGGGCTGGCGAGGCCGCGAAAAGCCGCGAAACGGCCATGCCGCCCCCCGGACTCCCCGATGTGCCGGGGCTGGACACGTGCGGCCGCCAACGGGTATATCTTCGCGGACCCTCCCCGCCCTCCGTGCCGCACGAGGGCGGAGCCGTCTCACGTCCCGCGATCATGCCGCGAGTTGTGATCACAGCGGGGTCGCGGCGACGGCGTGTATCCTGCGATCGTGCAGGATGCCGGAGAATCGTTTCCGGATGCTCGGTTCCGGAAGGACGGATCGACTCGAGACCACGAGCGGGCTTTGCAGGAGGATTCATACGGTGGCTTCAGTCCAAGAGCGCGTGATCGACATCGTGGCCTCCCAGCTGGGGGTCAGCAAGGAACAGATCACGCCCGAGACCTCGTTCATCAACGACCTCGGTGCCGACTCGCTCGACACGGTCGAACTCGTGATGGAACTCGAGGAGGAGTTCGAGATCAACATTCCGGACGACGCCGCCGAGAAGATCCAGACCGTCGGTCAGGCGGTGGACTTCATCGAAAAGCAGCAGGCGTGAGCGGCCCGACGGCACGCGGCGGCGCTCCAGGCCGACCGCCCGCCGCCAGGAAGCGGAGCGCAGGATGAAGCGTCGTGCCGTGGTGACCGGGCTGGGGGTCGTGACCGCGCTCGGCCGGCACCTCGAGACGGTGTGGGATCGCCTGGTGAAGGGCGACAGCGGGGTCGGTCCGATCACGCTCTTCGACGTGGCCGGCTACCGCGTGCAGTTCGGCGGTCAGGTGCCCTGGGAAGCCGAGCGCGAGGACATCGCCGGGCCGAAGGAACTCAAGCGACTCGACCGGTTCACGCAATTCGCCATCGCCGCCGCCAAGGATGCCGTGACGGACTCGGGGCTCGACCTGCCGACGGCGGCGCCCTACCGCTGCGGCGTGGTGATCGGCTCCGGCATCGGCGGCCTGTGGGAGTTCGAGGCCCAGGAAGAGCGGCTGCTCCACAAGGGCATCGACAAGGTCTCCCCGTTCACGATCCCGAAGCTGATGGTGAACTCCGCCAGCGGCCACGTGTCGAGCCTCTACGGCATCAAGGGGCCCAACTTCGCGGTGGCCACGGCCTGCGCGAGCGCCGCCAACTCGATCGGCACCGCCCTGCGTGCCATCCAGTACGGCGACGCGGACGTGATGGTCGCCGGCGGCAGCGAGGCCGCGCTCACGCCCATCGGTCTGGCCGGCTTCCAAAACATGCGGGCCCTGTCGTTCCGCACGGACGCCCCGCAGCAGGCGAGCCGTCCCTTCGATGCCGAGCGGGACGGCTTCGTGCTCGCGGAGGGGGCCGGGGTCGTGGTGATCGAGGAGCTCGAGCACGCCCGCCGACGCGGGGCGCGGATCTACGCGGAACTGCGAGGCTACGGCGCGAGCGGGGACGCCGGCCACATCACCCAGCCCGACGAGGAGGGCCGCGGGGCCGCGAGGGCGATGGCGATGGCCCTCGACGACGCCGGGCTCGCACCGGAGGCCGTGCACTACGTGAACGCCCACGGCACGAGCACCCCGCTGGGCGACAAGGCGGAGACCGTGGCCATCAAGCGGGTCTTCGGGCCGCAGGCGCGTCGCCTCGCGATTTCGAGCACGAAGAGCCAGCTCGGACACACGCTCGGGGCGAGCGGCGGCATCGAACTGGTGGCCTGCGCCCTCACGATGAACCGCGGCGTGATCGCGCCCACGATCAACCTCGAGCACCCCGATCCGGAGTGCGACCTCGACTACACGCCGAACGTGGCCCGTGAGGCCCGCGTGGACGTCGCGATGAGCAACAGCTTCGGATTCGGCGGTCACAACGCGAGCCTCGTCCTGGCCCGCCTCGGCTCCTGACGGCCGACGTCGGGGGTTCGATCCGGCCGGGCACGCGGTTTTCGCCTCGTTTCTTTCCGCTTGTCTCCTTCGGCCAGGCGTTTCTATCGTCCCGGCGTCCCGCGGAGCCCGTGCCGTGTCCGGTCGCGTGCATCTCCCGATGCGTCTTGTGCTCGTGGCCGCCGCGTTCGCGGCCGCACGGGCCGCGGCACAGGTGCCGGCGGACTCGGGCCAGGTCTGGAAGACCTACGACATCGCGCCCTTCGTCGCCGTGGCCGGATCCGGAAGCGAGCGGCACGTCGTCGATTGGATCCTGCAGGAGACCGGCTACGCGGCGTGGCACGGAGCCTCCCCGGCCTCGCTCTCGGCCGGTCCCGAGAAGCTCGCGTGCTTCCACGTGCCCGAGATGCAGTCCCGTGTCGAGGAGATCGTCACGCGGTTCGTGGGCGAGGCGTCCAGCCCGCATCGCTTCACCGTGCGGGTCTTCGGCGTGGCCAGCCCGGCGTGGCGCGGCGACGCGAGGCCGGTCCTGCAGCCGATCCCGGCGGCCACACCCGGCGTTCAGGCATGGATCCTCGCGCGGGAGAATGCCGCGGAGGTCGTGGCGCGGCTGCGCGCCCGGTCCGACTGCCAGGAACTCCCCACGGGGCCGGTGCTCGCGGCCAATGGCCTGCCCGCGATCCTCACCGGCGGCCGCAAACTGCCCTACGTCCAGGACGTCGGTCCCCCGGGCTGGCAGCCCTCGAGTGGTGCCTGCGACGAGGGGCTCGCGATCGACGTCCATCCCCTGCTCGTGGCCGACGGCACGGCCGTGGAGGCGGTCTTTCGCTGCCGGATCGACCAGGTCGAGCGGCTCGCGCCCGTCACCCTGCCGGCACCCGCCGGCGTGCGCGGCAGGCTGCAGATGGAGGTGCCCCAGGTGGCGGCCGTGCGGGTCGGCGAGCGGTTTCGCTGGCCCTCCAGCCAGACGCTCGTGATCGGGATCGGGTTGGTGCCGTGGCCCGTGCCCGCGCAGAATACCGTGCCCGCGCTGGTGCCCGATGCGAAGCGTCGCGACGTCGTCGTCGTGATCGAACCGCGACTCCGGGGCGGCCCGTGAGGCACCTTGGCATGGGCCGTGAGGACGACTGAGGAGGCGGCTTGCCCGATGCGCGACGTGGACGATGCAGAGCGGCGGGTGGTGATCACGGGACTCGGCGTCGTCTGCCCGCTGGGCCTCGCGCTCGAGGACGTGTGGAGGGGGCTCCGCGGCGGCCAGAGCGCCATCGCCCCGGTCAGCTCGTTTCCGACCGCAGGGCTGCCGCTGCACCACGCCGCCGAGGCCCGCTGCTTCACCGGCGACATCGCCGACTTCGGCCCCCTCGACCCCGACCGCAAAAAGTCGATTCGCAAGGGGCTGAAGGTGATGTGCCGCGAGAGCCAGATGGCCGTGGCGGCCGCCCAGCGGGCCATCGCGGACAGCGGTGCGGCCGCGCACCACGATCCGGGCCGGTTCGGCTGCGTGTTCGGCTCCGACTACATGCTCACCCTGCCCGAGGACTTCACCGCCGCGGTCGCCCGGTGCCGCGCGGCGGCGGGGGAGTTCGACTTTCGCCGCTGGGCCGATGACGGTATGCCGCAGCTCACGCCGCTCTGGCTGCTCAAGTATCTCCCCAACATGCCGGCGAGCCACATCGCCATCTACAACGACCTCCGCGGGCCGAGCAATTCCCTGACGCTGCGCGAGGCGAGCGGCCACCTTGCCGTCGGCGAGGCCGTGGTGACGATCCGGCGCGGAGCGGCCGATGTGATGGTGGCGGGGGCGACCGGCACCCGCGTCCATCCCATGAAGACGGTGCACGCCCTGCAGACCGAGCAGGTGGCATTCGGCGACGGAGACCCGGCCACGTGGAGCAGGCCATTCGACCGCGACCGTCGGGGGATGGTGCTCGGCGAGGGTGCCGCGGTCCTCGTGCTCGAGGAACTCGGCCACGCGCGGGCCAGGTCCGCCCGCATCTACGCGGAAGTGGTGGGCCACGCGGCCAGCTGCGTCGCCCACGGTGTCGCGGTGGGACGCAAGCGCGAGGCGATCGGACGATCGATGCATGCGGCGCTCGGCCGGGCCCATGCCAAGGCCGAAGCCGTCGGTCACGTCCACGCCCATGGGGCGAGCACGCGCGTCGGCGACCGTGACGAGGCTCTCGCGATCGGCGACGTGCTCGGTGATCACAGCGGCCGCACGCCGGTGGTCGCCGCGAAGAGTCACTTCGGGAATCTCGGCGCGGGCAGCGGCCTCGTGGAGTGCATCGCAAGCGTGCTCGCGCTGGGTCAGGGGGAGCTCTTCCCGGTGCTCAACCACGCCGTCGCCGACGCGGAGTGCCCGGTGCGTGCGGCCCGCGGCGGCGAGCCGGCCGGAGACCTCTTCATCTCGACCGCCGTGACGCCCCAGGGCCAGGCCGGGTCGCTCGTCATCCGGGCCTGCCCGACGTGAGGCGGGACGCTTGAGATCAAGGGCCGGTATGGCGGCGGCTGCTTGACAGTCGCCACCTGCGGCCGTATTTTCTTTGTTCTTGGTTCAGGCGGCGCTGGCTGCAGGTCCGCGGATTCGTGTCCAAGCGTCTGATGTGGGTCCCGTGCCACGTCGGGCGTTTCGGCGTCCATGTCGTGCGAGGGCGTCGGCAGTGCCGGCTGCGCCTGTGCCGACGATCCGAACGCCGAGAGCGCGATGAAGCCTGAAGAAATTCTCCGCATCGTCGACGCGATCCATCGCGACAAGAACATCGACAAGGAGATCGTGTTCCAGGCGATCGAGGCCGCGCTCGTCACCGCGCTCAAGCGGCAGTACGGCGAGGAGGCGGATGTCACCATCGCGATCGATCGCGCGGATGGCACGCTCACCGGGTCGCACGCGGGCCAGCCGATCGATACGGCCGAACTGTCGGGTCGGATCGGCGCCCAGACCGCGAAGCAGGTGATCATTCAGAAGATCCGCGAAGCCGAGCGCGACGCGATCCACGACGAGTTCGAGGAGCAGATCGGTCACATGGTGTCCGGCGTCGTGACACGCTTCGAGGGGGCGACCGCGACCGTGACGCTCGGCGCGACCGAGACGATCCTGCCCCGCAGCGAGCAGATTCCGGGCGAGTCCTACCACCCGAACGAGCGCATCCGTGCGACCATCTTCGAGGTGCGGAAGGTGGGAAGTCGGGTCAAGATCATCCTGTCGCGGATCCGCCCGCAGCTCGTGCAACGGCTCTTCGAGCAGGAGATTCCGGAAATCGCCGACGGCGTGATCGAGATCCGCGCCATCGCCCGCGAGCCGGGCTACCGCAGCAAGGTGGCGGTGATCAGCTCCGACAACCGGATCGACTGCGTCGGCGCCTGCGTGGGTGTGCGCGGCAACCGCATCAAGAACATCGTCGAGGAGCTCGGGGGCGAGCGGATCGACATCGTGCGTTGGAGCGACGACCTGCAGGTGCTCGTGCCCAACGCCCTGCAGCCCGCCGAGGTCGACGAGGTGATCCTCTGCCAGATGCTCGGCCGCGGGATCGTGCTCGTCCGCGAGGACCAGCTCTCCCTGGCGATCGGCCGTCGCGGCCAGAACGTCCGGCTCGCCAGCAAGCTGTGCGGCTGGGACATCGAGATCATGACCCGCGAGGAGCTCGACCAGCAGATCGAGCGGGCCATCATGGGATTTTCGTCGATCGAAGGCCTCGACGAGGCGGTGGCGGAAAAGCTCGTGGGCGAGGGCTTTCTGTCGTACGACGACCTGTCGGTGATGGAGCCCGACGACCTCATGGAAATGGGCGGCTTGTCAGCGGAGGCGGTCGATGCGATCGTTGCCGAAGCGGAGAGCCGGGCCGCCATGGCCGAGATGGCGGCCGCGGACGAGCGGCGGAAGCAGCGCGAGCAGGACCGGATCGCCAAGGCGACGGCGGACGCGGACGCGGCCGACGCCCTGGCCGCCGGGGTCGCGCCTCCGGACGGGTCGGCGGCTGAGCCGTCCGACGCGGGCGCGACCGCTCCGGCTGCCGAAGGGGCTGCGGGCGAATCATGACGGGGCGTGCGCGAGGGTCGCGATGGCGTGGCTGGTTCGATGGGCGTCGGAACGATGAACATGACCGAATAACCTGCTCCCTGGGAGCGGCTGGGAAGGTACGGCGTGGCGGTTCGCATCTACACGTTGGCGAAAGAACTCAAGATCGACAGCAAGGAGCTGGTCGATCTGTGCACGCGCGCCGGCATCCAGGACAAGGGCTCCGCCCTCGCGAGCATGACCGACGAGGAGGTCGGCAAGCTCAAGGAATTCATCGCCGGGCGATCACGTCCGCCTGAGCGACCGGCTCCGCCGGCACCGGTGCGACCAGCCGCCCCGATCCCAGCGGCACCCGTGCGGCCGGCGCCTGCGGCGACGGCTCCTGTCGCGCCGGCCCCTGCCGCGCCGGTGTCCGTCGCGGCGAAGCCTCCGGTCGTGAAGCCGACCGTGTTGAAGAGGGAGGACTACATCGCTCCGGGCGGAGTGGCGGGAAGGCCTTCCGGCGAACCGGTGCGGCCTGGAACACCGGCCGGCGCACCCCCTGCCTCCGGAGGCCAGCCCGCGACACCGCGACCGCGGCCGGGGGGTGCCGGCGGCAAGCCGGTGCCGCGGCCTGCCTTCAAGCTCGCGCCCCTGCCCGCCGCCGGACGGACGCCGGTGCCGCGTGCGCCGCAGGAACCGGCGGCGCAGAAGCCCGACGTCAAGCTTCCTCTCGACGCCATCCGCAGCGCGAAGGCCGGCGGTGCGAAGCCCCTCGCCGACCACATGCGGAAGCACGAGCAGCGCCAGGGCGAGGGCCAACGGCCGCGCCCGGGTGGCGGCCTGCTCCGTGGCGGGGCCGCCGGCATGGCTCCGGTGCCCCCGCCCATGGAGCCGGGCATCCGCCCGCGGCGCACGCCTTCCAAGGGCGCCGCTCCCAAGGACGACCTGCTCGGCGGCCGCGAACAACGGCAGCTCAACCGCAAGCGCACCACCGGGTCCGGCACGGACGATGACGACGGCGCGATGCGCCGGCGTCGCCGCGCCCCCCGCAAGGCGAGCGGCGTCTCCACGGCGGCGCCGCGCAAGACCAACGCATCGATCCAGGTGCCATGCACGGTGCGTGGATTCTCCGAGGCGATCGGCCTCCCCGCGGGCGAGGTGCTCAAGAAGCTCCTGACGATCGGCACCGAGTCGATGCCGAGCATGGGCTCGATGCTCGACCGCGACACGGTGGAGCTGCTCGCCGCCGAATTCGGCGTGCAGCTCGACCTGAAGTCGGCGGAGGATCTCGAGAAGGAGCTGCTCACCGGTTTCGACGCCATCGACGAGGATCCGGCGCTCCGCATGCCGCGGGCGCCGGTCGTCACGTTCCTCGGCCACGTCGACCACGGGAAGACGTCGCTCCTCGACCGCATCCTCGGCATCGACGTCGCGGCACGGGAAAGCGGTGGCATCACACAGCACATGCGGGCCTACACGGTCGACCGCAACGGCCGTTCGGTCACGTTCGTGGACACGCCGGGTCACGAGGCCTTCACGCAGATGCGGGCCCGCGGCGCGAACGTCACCGATTGCGCCGTCATCGTGGTCGCGGCCGATGACGGCGTGATGCCGCAGACGGAGGAGGCGATCAGCCACGCGCGGGCGGCGAACGTGCCGATCGTGGCCTGCATCAACAAGATCGACCTGCCCGGCGCCGATGTCGAACGGGTCTACCAGCAGCTTGCGGCCAACGAGCTGCTGCCGACCGAGTGGGGCGGCGAGACCGAGGTGGTGAAGACCAGTGCGGTGACGGGCGCGGGGGTCGACGACCTGCTCGACACCCTGCTCACGATCGCCGAACTGCACGACCTGCGGGCCAATGCCGACCGCGACGCGGCCGGCGTCTGCCTCGACGCGTCGATCCACGAGGGCCGGGGCGTCGTCGCCTGCCTCCTCGTGCAGAAGGGCACGCTGAAGGTCGGCGATGCGATCGTGTGCGGCGAGGCGAGCGGGCACGTCAAGGCGATGATGAACACGCTCAATCGCCGGAAGGCGTCGGAGGCGGGGCCGGCGGAGCCGATCTTCGTCACGGGCCTCGACGTCCCGCCCGGCGCCGGCGAGCGGTTCTACGTCGTCGACTCGATCGCGCGGGCCCGCGAGGTCGCCGCGAAGCGAAGCGGCATCCGCCGTCAGACCGTCCTGTCGAGCGCGCCGGTGCACGTGACTCTCGAGAACCTCGTCGATCGACTGGGCACCCAGAAGACACCCACGCTCAACCTCATCCTGCGAGCCGACGTGCGGGGCTCGATCGAGGCCATCCTCAAGGAACTCCAGAAGCTGGAGCACCCCGAGGTCAAGATCCGCGTGCTCCAGGCGACCGTCGGCGGCATCACCGAGGCCGACGTCCAGCTCGCCGACGCCTCGGATGCGGTGATCATCGGATTCAACGTCGTGCCCGACGAGCGGGCACGATCGCTGGCGGAGGAGCGCGGCGTGCAGGTGCGTCGCTACGACATCATCTACCAGGTCACCGACGACCTGCGCAACGCGCTCGAGGGCATGCTCGCCCCCGAGAAGCGCGAGCAGGAGCTCGGTCGCGCGGTCGTGCAGCGCACCTTCAGCATCAGCCGGATCGGCACGATCGCCGGCTGCCGCGTGATCGGTGGCGTCATCGCCCGCAACGGCCGGCTGCGCGTGATCCGTGACAGCCGCGTCATCGGCGAGTACGGCATCGAGTCGCTGAAGCGCGAGAAGGACGACGCCCGGGAGGTCCGCGACGGGCTGGAATGCGGCATCAAGCTGGCCGGGTTCAACGACGTGAAGGAGGGCGACGTCCTCGAGTGCTTCCGGATCGAGGAGGTCGCACGGACGCTGTCGTGAGCACGAGGCGACTCCTCAAGGCGGCCGCAGCGGTGCGGGAGGTCGTCAGCATGGCGATCCTCACGGAGGTGCGTGATCCGCGCGTGCGCGACGTCACCGTCACCCGCGTCGAGATGGCTCCCGACATGCGCGGGGCGACCGTCCACGTGTCGGTGATGGGCACTCCCGCGCAGCAGCAGCTCGCGCTGCGGGGGCTCGCGAGCAGCGCCGGATTCCTGCAGTCCCGCATCGCCGAGCGCATCGAGACACGCTACACACCGCGGCTCCGGTTCGAGCTCGACGGCGGCGTGAAGCACGCGCTCGACATCAGTCGGGTGCTCGACAGCGTCCTGCCCGAATCCGATCAAGACGGCGATCCAGCGACCCCATCCGAGAGCCACGCGGCCCCCGCGCGGGAGGAACCATGACCGCAGCGAAGCGACCCGACCCCGGCGCCCGCAAGGGCTCGACGCCGGCCAAGGCGTCGTCCCGACCCGACGTCCGACCGGCGGCCGAACCGAAGCCCGCGCGGGTCGTGCCGGAGAAGCCCCCGGCCCGCGGCCCGCTGATCGCCAAGCTGCACAAGGCGCTGCGGGCGCAGTACAAGCCGGTCGAGACGAACGTGGCACGACCTCTCCTCGACCAGGTGCTCTTCGCCTGCTGCCTCGAGAACGCGCCGGCGGCCGTCGCCGAGAAGGCGTTCGCCAAACTCCTCGAGGGCTTCTTCGATCTCAACGAGATCCGCGTCACCACCGTGGCGGAGCTCGCCGAGTCGCTCGGCGACCTGCCCGATCCCGACCGGGCGGCCCTCTCGCTGCGACGCGCCCTGCAGAGTGTCTTCGAGTCGACCTACAACTTCTCACTCGAACAGGCCCGCAAGCACTCGCTCGCCCACGGGCTCAAGACGCTCGAGCACCTCCACGGCATCTCGCCCTTCGTCGTCCAACACGTCGCCTCGACCGCGCTCGGCGGACACTTCGTGCCACTCGATCTGGGAGCGCTGACGGGCCTCTACCTCTGCGGCATCATCACGCAGGCGGAGTACGACGCCGGCCGGGTGCCCGGTCTCGAACGCACGATCTCGAAGAAGGCGGCCGCCGAGTTCAATTCCCTGCTCCACCAGTTCGGCGTGGAGTGCCTCGAGAACCTTCACGGCACGACCGTGCGGAAGATCGTGCAGGCGGTCAATCCGGCCGTGAAGGACCGCTTTCCGAAGCGCGGCGACGCGCTGCCCGCCCCCGCTCCGCCGCCACCCGCGACCACGAAGGAGCAGCAGAAGGTGGCCGAGGCCGCGAGGCAGTCGGCCGAGGCCCATCGCCCCGCCGGACCGCAGGCCGCCGCGCGACCGGCCGGCAAGACTCCCCTGCCGCCACCGGGGGCCGGACCGAAGCGGCCCGACGGCAAGGGCGCGACCGGCAAGCCGGGGCCGAAGCCGTTCGTGGTCAAGCCGAACATGGGCAAGCCGGCGGCGACCACGCCCCCGACACCGCCCGTGACCGCACCACCGGCGGTGTCGAAGCCGGCCGTGAAGCCCGCGGCCAAGACGACCGACAGGCCCGTCGCGAAAGCCCGTGATGAGGCGGGTGACAAGGCTCGCGAGAAGGGCCGGGACAAGGACAAGAAGGGGGCGATGAAGCCGACTGCACGTCCCGCGCAGCCGCCGGCCGCGAAGGACCGCGGGCCGAAACGGCCCGCCTCCGGTGGCGGCGGGAAGTCGCATGCCCGCCAGCTCGCGAAGCGCAAGCCACGCTAGCCCCGCCGGCGAGCCGGCACGGGAGCGATGCGGCCCTCCAACCTCTCCGCCTATCCCACACCCCATCCCCGTCAGTCAGGTACCGCCATGGCAGGACATTCGCACTGGGCGAACATCGCGCGGAAAAAGGCGCTCGTGGACGCCAAGCGCGGCAAGCTCTGGAGCAAGCTCGCCAAGGCGATCATCGTCGCCGCGAAGCTCGGCGGCGGAGACCCCGACGCGAACCTGCGACTGCGGTACGCGATCGATGCCGCGAAGGCCGTGAGCATGCCCAAGGACAACATCCAGCGGGCGATCTCGGCGGGCACGGGAGAGTCGAAGGCGGGAAGCCTCGAGGAGTCGCTCTACGAGGGCTACGCGGCCGGCGGTGTGGCCGTGCTCTGCGAGATTCTCACCGACAACAAGAACCGCACGGCTCCCGAGATTCGCAAGATCTTCGAGATGTGCGGCGGCAAGCTGGGGGGCAGCGGGTGCGTGGCGTATCTCTTCGAGCGCAAGGGGGTGGTGCGCGTGCCCCAGTCCGCCCGGAGCGAGGATCAGCTGATGGAGGCCGCGCTCGAGGCCGGCGCCGACGACGTGCGGCTCGTCGGTGACCGCTGGGAAATCACCTGCGAACCGGCGGCGATGACCGCCGTCACGGATGCGTTGAACGCCGCCGGCATCGCGATCGAATCGAGCGACCTGGTTCGACTCCCCACCACCACGGTCGACGTGGAGGACGTCGAGACCGCCCGGCAGGTGCTCGATCTGATGGAGCGGCTCGACGACCACGACGACGTGCAGTCGGTGGCCGCCAACTTCAACATCCCCGAGGCGGCGATCGCCCAGCTCGGCTGAGCCGACCGGGCGGATGCACCGCGGACGCTCCCGATCGGCACGATCACCGCGTCCCGGTCTTCTGCGTCTCGCCCGCCGACGTCGTCGCCGGCGCGGGCTCGCCGTGCTCGACCTGTGGCCAGTACGCGTCGAAGTCGAAGCCCGGGCTGTTGTCGAGATCGTGGCATTCGAGGCAGTTGTTCACGGCCTTCTGCCGCCCCTCGGGCGTCGCCAGCGAAAGCACGAGCTCCCTTCGCAGGCGATCGCGTTCCTCGTCGCTGGCCCGGACGTCTCCCCGCTCCACGGCGGTGTGCGCCGCCGCCGGCCCGTGGCAGTTTTCGCAGCCCTGATGGGCGAGGTGCGGCGTCGCCTGCATCCCGGCGAAGCCCCCTTCGAAGGGCTCGAAACGCTGCGGAGCCCAGCCCACGACATGACAGGAGACGCACTCCGGATCGGCATCGCGGCGCGGCATCTGCTCTTCGAGCGTCGCGAGGGCGCTGGCATGCGGCGTGCCCTCCCAGATCTCGTAGGCGTGTGCGTGGCAGTCCGCGCAGGCGGCGCTTCCGGCGAATCGTCGTCCGCTGGGGTGACGAATCGGCACGATCCCCAGCCCCTGGAAGCCGAGCGTCTCCAGCTTCCGCTGGTAGTTCGCGAGCACCTCGATCATGTCCGCGGCCTCGCCCCAGCGGGCGTCGAGCGGCACGCGCTGTGCCCGTCGCTGCTGCGGTGCATCGAAGAGGCCGACGGCCACGGCGAACATGCCCTTGTGACCGAGTTCGACGAGCATCGCACCGCCCGGCAGGGACTGTGGCTCGAGTGGCGGTTCATCCGCTCCGCCGGCGGTCGCCACGATGTCGAACTGGGGGTAGGCCGCCGCGAGCGCCCGGGTCTCCTCCGGCGTCGCCCACGCCAGCAGGACCTGGTGGTCGCACCGCTCCCTGGCGAGACCCGCGGCGACGTCCGCAAGGCCGCGCGCCGACGGCACGACCTGCACGTCGTCATTGCGGAACTGGGCTGCCGCGCCGTCTCCGAGCACCGTCGTGATGCCGATCCGCAGGCCACCCGCCTCGACGACGCGAAACCGCGGCGTGATGCCCGCGTCGATCCCGAGCAGACCGACGTTGCCGCCGATGAAGGGCGTGGGGGCGTCGCCGACCGCGGCGACCGCCGCGATGAGTTCCTCGGCCGGAAGCCGCAGGTCGGCCGGCCCGAACCCCACTCCCGCATACCCCATCGCTCGCAGGCCGTCGACGATCGACTGGAACTTCGCCTCGGTCTGCCGGCCGAAGCGCCGCACCTGGCCCCCGAGGTCCACCGCGACGAGGGGCCAGCCGGCGGCCTCGATCGCGCGCAGGAAGTTCCGTCGCCGGCTGAGACCACCCTTCTGGTTCTCCTTGCCCGTGCAGCCACAGGGCTCGATGTAGCCGTCGAGTTCACCCGTCACGACGATCACCGCACGCGGCGTCGGCCAGTCCGCGAAGACCGCGCCATTCCGCTCACGGAACGTCGCCACGGTCGCGTCGGGAACCCCCTCGCCCCGCTCGGGCACCGCTCCGGCCGCGGTGCCGAGGAGCGTGAGCGCGACGGGGATCGCCGCGATCCAACGGCAGGCGGACGGCCGCAGGCGCGCAGGCGGCAGGCCGGTCACCGCGGCGGCGCGGGGCGACGTTGGAGGCGTGGACATCACCGATTCCTGGGGCATGGGAGGCTCGCGCGGGATGGTGCGGACACCGCAGGTGGCTCGGGTCACGGCCCGATCGCCACGCATACGGGGATCGTCAGTTCGGGCGTGTCCGGATGACCGGTGTCGAGCACGATGCTGCCCGGCTTCGCCTGGTCCGTGCAGAGATGATTGACGGGACGACTGCCGGCCGGGATCACGATGGTGACGGGGAAACGGACCACCCCACCGCTCCCCACGGGCGCGGCGTCGCCGATGGTCACCTCGAGTCCATCGGGCACCACCGACCGCACCGTCGGGCGGAACCGATCCCGGTGGGGCCCGCGGGCGGTGATGAAGAGTTCCGTGCGTACGCCCTTCTGGCCGGAAACGGTGCCGAGCATCAGGGACTGCCGCGTCCGATCCCAGCCGGCTCCCGCCACGAGCAGATCCCCCGCCACCGTGCCATCCACGGGAATCTCGATCGTGAGTTCATCCGGTGCCTTGACCACCAGCCGGATCGTGGCACGCAGCCGACCGAGGGGGAGCCCCGAAGGCAGCGCCGCCGTGAGCCGCAGACCACCGGTCGCGCCGGGCTCAGCCGCGACCTCGGGCGGTGGCAGCGGTTCGGTCGCCAGCGTGAAGCGGTCGGCCAGTTCATGGTCGATCGCCACCGACACGACCTCCGGCGGCCGGTCGCCGTACGTGAAGACGAGCACCTCCGCCTCGCCCCCCTCGGCTCCCGAGACACGTGGCAGCTGGATCGCCTCGGGGACGGCCTTCCAGGTCGGCACCACGGCCCCTTCCACGACGAACACCACCTGGGGGCGACGCGGATCGTCCGTGAGGATCGTCGCCTGCTGCCGGAACGGGCCACCTGGTCCCTTGCCCTGCCACTCCAACCGCACCTCCGTGGCACCCCCCGGCGGCAGCGAGATCCTGTCGTCCGTCCCCCCGTCGAAGCCCGCGATCGTGCAGGTGCAGCTCGTCGCCCCGCGTGTCAGCTGGAGCGGCCCGGTGCCGACGTTCCGCACGGTGAACGCGTGGCTCCCCTTCGCTCCCGTCGCCACGGTGCCGAAGGCGTGGACGGTCTCGTCCGCCTCGACCGTGCCGGTCGGTCCCGACGTCGAGGAAGCACGGTCGGGCCTGAAGTCGCCCACCTGCCAGGGCCGACTCGACGCATCGACGAACGCCTTCGCGCCGCCGATGGCGACGCCCGCGACGATCGCGGCGACCGCGACCACGGCCGTCCCCGGAAACCGCACCCCTGCCGGACTCGACGACGACACTCGCTGCTCCATGCATCACCCGCGCCGAATGCCGAGGATCCCGGGGCCGAATCCCGACCGCGGATTCCACCGCAGCCATCCTCAAGTGTATCGGCCAGGCCCCGGGCGGCACCTTCAGTAGGCCCGCGCGAGCACGCTCCGTCGTGTCACCGGCGCGCCGGTGACGACGCACGTGCCCGGTTCGTCGGGGCCATCCATCGGGATGCACCGCACCGTCACCTTGAGTGGGTCGAGCATCGCCGCGATCGCCGGCTCGTCGGCCACGTGGACGTGCGCGAAGCCGGCCGCCGGGTCGGCGAAGTGATCCTCCACCTCGCGAGCCGTCCCGAGACGGACCGATCGAGACTCCCGGAACGCCGCCGCACGGGCGAGGAGTCCCGCCTGCTGGTCCTCGAGGATGTCGGGCAGACGTGCGGCCAGAGCCCCGAGCGGGATCGCCTCGCGCTCCTTGGCGCCCCGATCGCGCCGCGAGACGCTCGCGGTGCCGGCGGCGAGGTCCCGTGGACCGATCTCGATCCGCACGGGCACGCCCTGCTTGACGTGCTGCCACACCTTGTCGCCGCCGCGGATGTCCCGCGCGTCGGTCTTCACGCGGACCGCCTCCCCCGCGAAGGACGCACGGGCGAGGTCCTCTTCCAGGGTGCGGCACGCCGCGAGCACCGTGCCCCGCTCCTCGTCCGACCGGGCGATCGGCAGGAGCACGGCGTGGTGCGGGGCGATCCGGGGCGGGAGCACGAGCCCGTCGTCGTCGGAGTGGGTCATGATCACCGCCCCGATCAGCCGCGTGGACACACCCCATGACGTGGTCCAGCAGAACTCCTCGACCCCCGCCGAGTTGGCGAAGCGGATGTTCTGCGCGCGGGCGAAGTTCTGGCCGAGAAAGTGCGAGGTGCCCGCCTGCAGGGCCTTGCCGTCCTGCATCATCGCCTCGATCGAGTAGGTGTCGACCGCTCCGGGAAATCGCTCCCCCGCCGGCTTCGGCCCCCGGATCACCGGCATGGCCAGATCCCGCTCCGCGAACGTGGCGTAGACGTCGAGCATCCTGAGCGTCTCCTCCACCGCCTCCTCCCGCGTCGCGTGCGCGGTGTGCCCCTCCTGCCACAGGAACTCGGCCGTGCGCAGGAAGACCCGCGGCCGCATCTCCCAGCGCACCACGTTGGCCCACTGGTTCACGAGCAACGGCAGGTCGCGCCACGACTGCACCCACTTGGCGTACATGGCGCCGATGATCGTCTCGCTGGTGGGCCGCACCACGAGCGGCTCCTCCAGTTTTCCGGTCGGCACGAGCTTCCCGTCCGGCCCCAGTTCGAGCCTGTGGTGCGTGACGACGGCACACTCCTTGGCGAAGCCCTCGACGTGCTTCGCCTCCTGCTCGAGGTACGAGAGCGGGATGAAGAGCGGGAAGTAGGCGTTGACGTGGCCCGTCGCCTTGAACGCCCGGTCGAGAATCACCTGCATCCGCTCCCAGATCGCGTAGCCGTGCGGCTTGATCACCATGCAGCCGCGCACCGGCGAGGGCTCGGCGAGATCGGCCGCCCGCACGACCTGCTGGTACCACTCGGGATAATCCTCGGCCCTCGTGGGGCTGATCGCATGGGCAGGCATCGGGACGGCCGCTCCGGGACGCGGAGAAAGGCGGGATTGTACCCGCGGCCGCGTCGTTTGTCGGGCGTGCGCCGGCGGCCGTAGACTCTCACCCGATGGCGCGACGACTCATTTCGGAACTCCCCGCCCAGACGGCCGTCGACCAGGTCTTCCTGGCCACGCACAAGCAGCTGCGGCCCAACCGCAACGGGCAGCTCTACCTGCAGGTCGATCTCGCCGACCGGAGCGGCACCATCACCGGCCGGCTCTGGAACGCGTCCGATGCCGACTACGGCGCCTTCCAGGACGGCGACTTCGTCCATGTCGAGGGGCACACGCAGCTCTATTCCGGCGCGATGCAGATCATCATCGCGACGATCGAGCGGGCCGACCCGGGCACCGTGGACGAACGCGAGTTTCGCGTGCTCGACGACCGGGACATCGAGCGGCTGCTCGCCGAGCTCCGGGGCCTGCTCGCCGGACTGCGGCCTCCGCTCGCCGACCTCGCCGCCGCGCTCCTGGACGACCCCGACCTCGTGACGCGGCTCGTGCGCACGCCGGCGGGCGTCAAGCACCACCACGCCTACGCCGGCGGCCTGCTCGACCATGTCGTCAACCTCATGCGGCTCGCCGACGCGGTCGCCCCGTTCTATCCCGCGCTCGACCGCGACCTGCTGCTCGTCGGCGTGCTCGTGCACGACATCGGCAAGATCGACGAACTCGAAAGCGAGAAGGGATTCTCCTACACCGACCGCGGCCAGCTCCTGGGGCACGTGCTCCTGGGCCTCGAGATCGTCGAGGCGAAGATCCGGGGCATCGAATCGAGGCTGGGCCGGCCCTTCGACGCGGAGACGGCGACCCGCGTCAAGCACATGATCGCCAGCCATCACGGCGCCTACGAGTTCGGCGCGCCGAAGCTGCCGATGACGCTCGAGGCCCTCGCCCTCCACCACCTCGATCACCTCGACGCCAAGATGGCGGGGGCGATCCAGCTCCTGAGCAACGAGGCGTCGATGGACGGGGGCTGGACGCAGTATCAGGCCGGCCTCGGCCGCAAGTTTTTCCGGGGTCGCGCGCCATGACACGCAAACGCCCGCAGCCGCCCGCGGCCCGGGGTCGCTCCGCGGGGATCGTGGGCGTGTTCCGACGGGCGGCCGGCGGGTACGGTTTCGTCCATCCCGAGGGCGCCCTTCCCGGCGATCGGTCGGGCGACATCCACGTCGCGGCCACGGCGACGCTCGACGCGGTCAGCGGCGACACCGTGCGGGTGCGACTCGCGTCGGGGCGCGAGGCCCGCCGCCCCGGTCCGGCCGGCGAGATCGTGGAGGTCGTGGCACGACGCACGACGCGATTCGTGGGCACCTACTTCGAGGCCGGCGGCGGCGGATGGGTCCAGGTCGACGGCACGGCCTTCGCGCGCCCGATTTCCGTCGGGGATCCGGGGGCGAAGGGGGTGCACGAGGGCCACAAGGTGGTGGTGGAACTCGTGCGATTTCCCACCCACCTGCGCGACGGCGAGGGGGTCGTCGTCGGCGTCCTCGGGCGGGCCGGCGACGTCGGGGTCGACACGCAGACGATCATCCACGAGTTCGCCCTGCCCGGCGAGTTTCCCGAGGCGGCGCTCGAGGATGCCCGCCGCCAGGCCCAGCGGTTCGACGAGACCGTGCCCGCCGACCGGCGGGACCTGACCGGGCGGACGATCATCACGATCGATCCGGTCGACGCCCGTGACTTCGACGACGCGATCTCGCTCGAGCGGGTCGAACGCGGGCACTGGCTGCTCGGCGTGCACATCGCGGACGTCTCGCACTTCGTCCGCGAGGGCTCGCCGCTCGATCAGGAGGCCCGCGCGCGGGGCACGAGCGTCTACCTGCCGGACCGGGTGATTCCGATGATCCCCGAGATCGTCTCGAACAACCTCGCCAGCCTGCAGCCCGGTCGCATCCGCTTCGCGAAGACCTGCTGGATCGAGTTCACCGCGGAGGGGGTGCCGGTCCATTCCGCCGTCGAATCGACCGCGATCAGGAGCGCGCGACGCTTCGCCTACGAGGAGGTCGACGTCTTCCTCGCCGACCCCGGCACCGCCGCCGTCGAGATGTCCGCCGCCGTGCGCGAGCTGCTCGGCCGGATGCGCGACCTCGCCCGCATCCTCCGCGCCCGCCGGACGGCGCGGGGCTCGCTCCAGCTCGAACGGCCGGAGGTGAAGATCGACCTGGATCGCGAGGGCCGCGTCGCCGGGGCCCATGTCGTCGCCAACACGGAGAGCCATCAGATCATCGAGGAATTCATGCTCGCGGCCAACGAGGCGGTGGCCGGCGCGCTCGCCGCGGCCGCTGCCCCCTTCCTGCGGCGCATCCATGCCCCGCCCGATCCCCGCCGACTGCGGCAGCTCACCGAGTTCGTCACGGAGCTGGGCTTCGAGGTGGACTCGCTCGAGAGCCGCTTCGAGCTGCAGCGCCTGCTCGATCTCGCACGAGGCCGACCGGAGGAGCACGCGGTGCACTACGCGGTGCTGCGCAGCCTGACCCGTGCCGTGTACGGCCCCCAGGAGGAGGGACACTACGCGCTGGCGAGCGAGCGCTACTGCCACTTCACCTCGCCGATCCGTCGCTACCCCGACCTCACCATCCATCGCGCGCTCGAGCTCGTCGCGAACGGCCGCCGGCCGCCGGCCGAGGGCCTGCTCCAGCTCGGCGAGCAGTGCTCCGATCTCGAGCGTCGCGCGGAGGCGGCCGAGCGGGAGCTCGTGAAGCTCAAGCTGCTGCTCTTCCTCCAGTCGCGCATCGGCATGGAGATGGAGGCGGTGGTGACGGGCGTCGAGGCCTTCGGCATCTTCGTCCAGGGGCTCCAGCTGCCGGCGGAGGGGCTCATTTCCATCGACGGCCTGCCCGATGACACCTACCGCTACGATCGGGCCAGCCACACGCTCTCGGGCCGGCGGGCCGGGCAGGTGTACCGGCTCGGCGACCGGCTCGAGGTCGCCGTCGATCGTGTCGACGTCGAGCGTCGCGAGCTCCAGTTTCGGCTCGTGAACGGCGCCCGGTCGCGGAGTCGGCGACGTCCGCCACGCCCCGCCGCCCCCCGCGGACGTCCGGGCTCGAAACGCACCCCACACCGTCGAGGCTTCCGTGGCTGATCTTCTGGAAACGCCGCTCGCCGGCTGGCATGCATCCCATGGCGGCCGCCTGGTCGACTTCGCGGGCTGGCGGATGCCGGTGCAGTACGCCTCGATCGTCGACGAGCACCTCGCGACCCGCCGCGCCGCCGGCATGTTCGACGTCTCGCACATGGGACGGCTCGAGGTCGGCGGCCGGGACGCCATGCCGTGGCTGGAGTCGCTTCTCACGAGGCGCGTCGAGGACATCCGTCCGGGGCAGGTGCGCTACACGCTCGTCACGACGGACGAGGGCCCCGACGGCTGGACCGTGCTCGACGACGCCCTCGTCAGCCGTGACGCGGATGCGGCGGACGGGACGCCACGGCTCGGCCTCGTGGTCAACGCGAGCAACACACCGCGGGTCATGCGGTGGCTCGAGCGGCGACTGCCGCCGGCGGGCGTCACGCTCCAAGACCGGACCGCGTCCACGGCGATGATCGCGGTGCAGGGACCGCGCGCGGTGGAGATCGTCGCCGGGCTCTGCCCCGCGTCCGCCGCCGCGACCGTCGCGGGGCTCGGCACCTATCGCTGCACGACGGCCACGGTGGCGGGACGACCTGCGACGGTGAGTCGCACGGGCTACACCGGAGAGGACGGCGTGGAGCTCGTGGTGGCCGCCGACGACGCGGTCGCGACGTGGGATGCGATCCAGTCCTCCGGCACGAGCCGGGGACTGGTTCCCTGCGGCCTCGGTGCCCGGGACACGCTGCGTCTCGAGGCGGGCATGCCGCTCTACGGGCATGAGCTCGTGGAAACGAGCGACCCGTTCGCCCTCGGCCTCGGCTTCGCGGTCACGCTCGACACCCCGGCGCATGGCTCGCGAGCGTTCCCGGGTGCGACGGCGCTGCGCACGCGGCGCGATCGATCGACGGGACGCGTCCGCGTCGGTCTCGCGGTGGCCGGCCGTCGGGCGGCACGGGAGGGCGCGGCCGTCGCCAGGCCGGGCGATCCGTCGGCGGCCGTCGGCGTCGTGACGAGCGGAAGCTTCTGTCCTTCGCTCGGCTCCGCGGCGGCGCAGGCGCTCGTCGATCGGGACGTCGCCTCAGCCGGGACGCCGCTCGAGGTGCTCGTCCGCGATGCCGCACTCCCGGCCGTCGTCACCCCCCTGCCCTTCGTGCGCCGTGGCTCCCGCCTCTGACCCGATCGTGTATCCTCCCGCCGCAGGAGGCGCTCCGCGGCAACCGGATCGCCCTCCCACCCTCCTTTCCCTGACCCCCGCTGGAGCGAGCCATGGCCACAGAGCTGCGTTTCGCGAAGACGCACGAATGGATCCGGCCGGACGCCGATGGCCTGGCGACCGTCGGCATCTCCGCCTACGCCGTCGAGGCGCTCACCGACCTCGTCTTCATGCAGCTGCCCGAGGTGGGCCGCCGGGTCAAGGCGGGTGAATCGATCGGTGAGATCGAGAGCGTCAAGGCGGTGAGCGACTTCTACGCACCCGTCTCGGGCGAGGTCGTCGCCGTGAACGCCGCCCTGCCCGATGCCCTGGAAACGTTGGGCCACGATCCGTACGGCGCGGGCTGGATCGTGAAGCTGCGGCCCGATGATCCCGCCGAGATGGCCGGCCTGCTCACGCAGCCCGCGTACGACGCGCTCGTGAAGAGCGGGCAGCACTGACGCCGTGGGCAGGCTCTCGATCTGGTGGGACCAGGCGGCCGACGGCCCGACGAACATGGCCGCGGACGAGGTGCTCGCCGCCGAGGCGCGGAGGCGGGTCCAGCCGGTCGTGCGGCTGTATCGCTGGGACTCGCCGACCGTCTCGCTCGGCGCCTTTCAGCCGATCGCCGAGGCACGGTCGCTCGGGATCGTGCCGGGGCATGGCATGGTCCGCCGCCCGAGCGGCGGCGGTGCGATCGTTCACGGGACCGACATCACCTACGCGGTCGCCGTCCCGGCCGGACATGCGTGGTCGCGATCACCCGAGGTCCTCTACCGCGCCGTCCACCGTCCCCTGGTCGCGGAGCTCGTGTCGCGCGGCATGGACGCGCGGCTCCACGAGGACGGGGGCTCGCCCGCGCAGGGCATCGCCGATGCGTTCTTCTGCTTTTCACGTCGCTCCCCCGGAGACGTGGTCGTGTCGACCGGCTCGGCCGGCGATCCGCCGGCGGATGCGAAGGTGCTCGGCGGGGCCCAGCGCCGCCAGAGCGGGGTCGTCATCCAGCACGGCAGTCTGCTCCTGCGCTCCAACGTCACCGCCCCGCCCGCGTGGCGTCACCCGGGGATCGGAGACGTCGGCCTCGCCATCACCGACGACGGCGTCGACCTCGCCTCGGCCTGGATGACCCGCCTCGCGACCGCACTCGCCAGCGACCTCGCCTGGGAAGCGGGGCCGTTCCTCGCCGACCGTGGCCGGCGGACGGAGGCCGACGCCGCCCTCGTGCGGTACCGCGAGGCGCGCTGGTGCGAGCGGCGTTGACCCCGCGTCACGTCCCCACCACCGTTCGTCACGTCGGGGTGTTGCGGGTGCCCCACGTGGCAGTATGCTCTGCGCGGCGAGCGGCCGTGTACGGCACGAATGACGCTCGTTGAGTCCGAATCTGCGGCGAAGGTGCGGCGATGATCGTCAAGCTGATCGTCGTGTCGGGCAAGAGCGCGGGCCGATCGATCGCCGTGAAGCGATCCAAGTTTCTCATCGGCCGTGCGGACGAGTGCGACATCCGCCCCCTCAGCGAGGAGGTGAGCCGGCGGCACTGCGCGATCATCGTCGGCCCCGATTCGGTCTTCGTCGAGGATCTCGGGAGCCGCAACGGCACGTTCGTCAACGGCGAGCGCATCGCGGAACGGACGCCGGTGACGGATGGCGATGCCGTCCGGGTCGGAAGCCTCGAACTCCGCGTCTCGTGCACGCGGCAGGCTGCGGCGGGCAGCGACGACGACGTGTCGAAGTGGCTGATGAACGAAGCCGACGCCGGGGACACGACCACGACCACGCGCACGCTCGCCGCGCACGATCCCCGGCCCGGCGACGCCGCGGCGGGCGGTGGTGACGACGACACCATCGCCGTGTCCGGCACCGCATCCGTCGCCGGGGCCGCGCACGGAGGCACGGAGGGCGAGCGGGCCGCGGCCCCTGGCACGCCGGCCACGCGGGGCGATTCGACGACGGTTCGGACCGCGGCCGCCGAGGCGGCGAAGGCGAGTCGCGCCGCGCCGGCCGGATTGCCACAGCAGCAGTCGAAGGCCGATTCCTCGAAGGACGCGGCTGCCGAGGCGCTCAAGAAGTTTTTCGACAGTCGCTCGTAGACGGCGGATGCGACGGGCCCGCTGCCGGTCCGGGCGTGGGCTGGTGTACGCCGGACGTCGCGGGCGTCCCTCCACGCGGCACATTCGTCACCGCCCGCAAGGCCGACCCCGGACAACCCGCCGGGTTTTCGAAAAACGCGCAGCCTCCGCAGCCGGCATCGTGCATCGTTCCAGCAGAGTCTTCCCGGTCGGTGGAGTCAGCCGCGACCGGAAGAGTCCGGCCGACCGCACGCCCCCCACCCCACGCCCTCCAAGAGGATCCGCAGCATGTCCGCCACGTTGCCCCAAGCGCCCCGCTTCACCCGCCGCGCCGTCGGAACCTGCCACCCTCCCAAAGCGGGCCGGCGTCGCAAGATCGACCCGACCACCTGCGAACGGGATTACGGGCCCGAGGAGCTCGACTTCATGCGGGCCATCGAGGCCTACAAGCGAGCGAGCGGCAGGCAGTTTCCGACCTGCAGCGAGATCCTCGAGGTCGTCCGTTCCCTGGGATACCGTCGCGCCGATCTGGCGTGATCCGGGGCGGAGCATGCGGGCCGGTCTTGTCTCGGTGAACGGGAGGCCGATAGGGTCCGCCCGCCATGCCAGGAGACCCGCCTTGACCACATGCGGGCGCGCCGTGACCGCCAGCCGATGGAACCCGGGTTCCGCGCCGACTCGTTCCAGCGCGGCGGTCTCGCCCGCCGCGCGGGGCCGCCGGTCGATCGGTCCGTGCCGCAGGGCGTCGGCCTCGTGCCGCGGCGTCATCCTGACCCTCGGGCTGCTCGCGGCCCCGCTCGTGGCCGCCGGGGGCTGCAGCCGGATGAGACACAACGACAACTCCGAAGGGGTCCGGCTCTACCAGCAGGGCAACTATCTGGGCGCGGTGAATCACTTCCAGCAGGCGCTCGCCAAGCAGCCCGGGGACCCCGACTGCTTCTACAACCTCGGCGCGACCTACCACCAGCAGGCGAAGGTCTTCGGGCAGCCGGCCGACCTCGCCACCGCGGAACAGTACTACCACCTCTGCCTCGCCCGGGCCCCGGGTCACGAGGCATGCCGTCGGGCGATGTCGGTGCTTCTCGTCGAGGAGGGACGCGAGCCCGAGGCCATCGCGGGCCTCCAGGAGTGGTCCCGCCTCCAGCCGGGCAACCCGAACCCGCACATCGAGATGGCACGGCTCTGGGAGGAGCGCGGCGACCTGCGCGAAGCGGAGAACCAGCTCGTCGACGCGCTGGCCGTCGCCCCGAGCGATCCCCGCGCCCTCGTCGCCCTCGCGCACCTCCGCGAGCGTTCGGGAGACACGGCGCAGGCCCTGGCCAACTACCAGCGTGCGCTCCAGGCCGATCCCGTGCAGCCCGTCGTGGCGACGCGCGTCGCGACGCTCTCGGGTGCCCCGGCGGTCAGGTCCGCGGCGCTGCCCCCACCCGGCGCGGCGACTCCCGTGGGTGGTCAGTGGACGGCCGCCGCGCCCGCCCGTTGACCCTCCCCGGACGGCCTCCTATGTTGCGGCCTCGTCGGCAGGCCCACGGAGTCCGCGCCGACGGGAGGAGAGGAACACCATGGAGCCCGACCCGGCCCCCGTCGTCGACCGCGTGTTCAACTTCTCCGCCGGGCCGGCGGTCATGCCCGTCGAGGTGCTCGAAGAGGCGCGGGACGACCTCCTCTGCCTGCCCGGGGTGGGCAGTTCGATCCTCGAGATCAGCCACCGCAGTCCCGCCTTCGATCGCATCCTCGGCGACACGCTGGGGATCCTGAGCGAACTCCTCGGCGGTTCCGCCGACCACGAGATCCTGCTCCTGCAGGGGGGCGCGAGCCTCCAGTTCTCGATGGTGCCGATGAACCTGCTGCGCGCCGAGTCGACCGCCGACTACATCCTCACCGGCACGTGGGGCACGACGGCGGCCCGCGACGCGAGGCGCGAGGGACGGGTGCACGTCGCCTGGGACGGGGCGAGCACGAAGCACGACCGCCTCCCCGCCGGCGACGAGATCTCCCTCTCCGACGACCCGGCCTACGTGCACATCACCAGCAACGAGACGATCCAGGGCGTGCAGTGGAAGCGCGAGCCACACGTCGGCACCGCGCCCCTCGTGTGCGATGCGTCGAGCGATTTCCTGTCACGGCCGATCGACCTCGCGCGATACGGACTCATCTACGCCTGCGCGCAGAAAAATGCCGGGATCGCCGGCGTGACGGTCGTCATCGTCCGCAAGGATCTCCTCGAACGCGCCGGTGACGGCCTGCCCCGCATGCTCGACTACCGCACGTTCGCGAAGGAGGGCTCGCGTCCCAACACACCGCCGACGTTCGCGATCTACGTGCTCGGGCTCGTGTGCCGCTGGATCCGCGACGTGAAGGGGGGCCTCGGGGGCATGGCGCGCCACAACGCGGCGAAGGCGCGGCTCCTGTACGACGTGCTCGACGGATCGGCCGGCTTCTATGCCGGGCACGCGCGGCCCGAGTGCCGGTCCGACATGAACGTCACCTTCCGCCTGCCGGACGAAACGCTCGAACGCGAGTTCCTCGCGGGAGCGACGGCACGTGGCCTGGTCGACCTGAAGGGGCACCGCTCGGTGGGCGGGATCCGCGCCAGCGTGTACAACGCGATGCCCGTCGAGGGGGTCGAGATGCTGCGGGACTGGATGCTCGAGTTCCAACGGGGCCGCCGGGCCTGACGCGCGGTCGCGTCCCGGACCGAGCCCACCCTCCCCGGCCTTTGCCACCGCCCCCCGCCGATCCGCCCGCCTGCGAGACGATCGCCCGTCACACCCGCTGTTTTCACGGACCGCGACCCATGCCCTCGATCCTCGTGCTCGACACCCTCAGCCCCGACGGCCTCGCGCTGCTCGACGTGGCCGCAGCCTCCGGCATCTCCTACGAGGTCCGCACCGGGCTCTCCGGTGACGCCCTGCGGGAGGCGCTCGCCGGTCACGACGGCGCCATCTGTCGCAGCGGCGTGAAGATCACGGCGGCTTCCCTCGAGGGCAATCAGCGGCTCCGGGCGATCGTGCGGGCCGGCGTCGGCACCGACAACATCGACAAGGAGGCGGCGACCCGGCGGGGCATCGTGGTGATGAACACGCCCGCCGGCAACACGCTCAGCACGGCGGAGCATGCCTTCGCGCTGATCCTCGCCCTGTCGCGAAACGTCGCCGCGGCGGATGCCAGCCTGCGGTCCCACGTCTGGGACCGGCAGAAGTTCACCGGCGTCCAGCTCGCGGGCAAGACCCTCGGCATCGTCGGTCTCGGCCGCATCGGCCAGGCCGTGGCCCGCCGGGCGCGGGCGTTCGAGATGCGCGTGCTCGGATTCGATCCGTTCATCACGGCCGATCGGGCCGCCGAGCTGGGCGTGGAACTGGTGGCCGGGGCGCGGGATCTGCTCCCCCTCGTCGACTACCTCACGGTCCACACGCCGCTCACCGACGAGACGCGGCACCTGGTCGGCATGGACGAGCTCGCCCTGCTGAAGCCCGGCATCCGTCTGGTCAACTGTGCGAGGGGCGGCATCTACGAGGAGCGCGCCCTCGTGGAGGGGCTCGAGCGCGGCATCATCGGCGGCGTGGCCCTCGACGTCTTCGAGCGGGAGCCCTGCACCGACAGCCCGCTCTTCGGGATGCCGGGCGTCCTGGTGACGCCACACCTCGGTGCGAGCACCGAGGAGGCGCAGTCGCAGGTGGCCGTCGAGGGCGTGAACCTCCTGGTCGACTTTCTGACGCACGGCACGATCCGGCATGCCGTGAATTCCGCGGCGATCGATCCGGTGGAGCTCGACGGTGTGCGGGGCTTCCTCGATCTGGCATGGCGCCTCGGCCAGCTCGTCGCGAAGCTCGACGACGCGGCCCCCCGGTCCTGTTCCATCGCCTACCGTGGCGAGATCGCCTCCCGCAGCACGCGGCTGGTGACGGCGGCCTTCGTGGCCGGACTGCTCGACGGCGTCGTCGAGGACGTCAACATCGTCAATGCCGAGGTGCTGCTGCAGGAGCGCGGGGTGGAACTCCTCGAGCAGAGCCGCACCGACCGCGGTTCGTTCAACTCGGTGGTCGCCGTCGAGCTGACGACCAGCGAGACCGTGCACCGGGCCGCCGGAACGCTCTTCGGCCATGCCATGCCCCGACTGGTGCAGCTCGAGGGCCACCGGCTGGAGGCCTACCTCGACGGCACGCTCCTCGTCTTCACGCATCGCGATGTGCCGGGGATCATCGGCCGCGTGGGCACCGTGTTCGGCGAGCTCGGCATCAACATCGCACAGATGACCGTCGGCCGGGCCACCCCCGGTGGCGACGCGATCGGCGTGCTCAGCCTCGACGCGACGCCATCCGCCGACGCGGTCGCGGCCCTCCTCGCGTGCCCCGGCATCCGTTCGGCACGGGTGGTGGAGCTGCCCGCGGCCGGCGTGCTGCCCTGGTGGCTCGCCTCACCGACTCGCGGCCGACGTCTCCCGTGACGACGTCCGGATGCGGCTGCCGTGCGCGGCCGCACGCCGCCCGTCCACCGCCGCGGGCGGGCGGTCACGGTCCAACCACCTCCCGGTTTGACGACGATCGACTTCGGCCGCAGAATCCACGGCGGCGGGTGCATTCCCCAAGGGGGCGAGTCATGGACATGAATCGGGCCTGCAGAACGAGTGATGCCGTCGTCCCCGGTCGGCAGGGGACCCGCGCGGTCGTCCGCTCCCGCGGGGCACTGGCCGGGGGCGGGCTCGCGGTGCTCGCGCTCGCATGGGCAGCGGGCGTGTCGTCGCACGCCCGTGCGCAGGACGAAGCACGGTCGGCCAAGGGCGACGCGACGCGCCAGCTTCTCGACCGTCTCGACGAGCGGCGGATGCCGGACGTCGCCCTGTGGGTGCTCGACCGCCTCGAGAAGGATCCCGACGTGCCGGCCTCGCTCAAGGCGGAGGTGCCCTACCGGCGGGCCGTCGCCCTCGTCGGTGTGAGTCGTCGCGAGACCGATGCGGCGAAGCGCACGGCGATGCTCGACGACGCCCAGAAGCAGCTCGACGCCTTCCTCGGCGGCCCGGTCGTCGGCATCCAGGCGATCGACGCGTTCACACAGAAGGGCAACCTGCTCATCGAGCGCGCCCGTGCGAAGATCGAGGAGGCGAAAAAGCCGGGCGTCGATGCGAAGGCGGTGCGGGCGCAGGCCGTCCCCTTCTTCGATGCCGCCATCAAGACCCTCGAGGGCACCGTCAAAAAGCCCGAGGATCCACTCCCGGAGAAGATCACCAATGCCGAGGATGCCGTGCTGCGCGAGCTGCGGGGCGTGACGGCGGAGATCGAGGCCCTCAAGAGCGGGAAGGACGGGGACGAGAAGCCGGCGGGCGGCAAGAAGGGCGGCCGGCGCACCGTCTCGTCGGCGCGTCGCGCCGACGAGCTCGAGGAGCAGCGGGAGACGTGGCAGGCGAAGCTCGTGCAGACGCGGCTCATGGTGGCGAGCGCCTGGTTCGAGAAGGCGAAGGCGCTCGAGCCGAACTCGGACGAGTGGAAGAAGGTGCTCGAGGAATCCACCGCTCGCTTCAAGACGATCGCCGAGAAGTACGCGACGCTCGCGGGAGGGGCGTTCGCCCGGTTCTACGAGGGCCGCAACCAGGCCCTGCTCGGGAAGCACGACGACGCCCTCTCCACGCTCCTTCCGCTCGTGTCGCTCCAGGGCAATGCTCCGCTCGAGTCGCTCCTGCGGCGCAAGGCTCTGGCCACGTCGGCCGAATGCTGGCTGGCGAAGAAGAAGTTCGGCGAGCTGACCCCGGACCTGCGGAAGGTCGCGCTGGCGAACGTCCCGACGGCGCAGCTGGACGAGGACTGGCTCGCCCTCAAGCTGCGGATCGCCCAGCTGCTCGAGGCGCAGGCCGGCGCGATGGGTGACAAGGAGAAGACCAAGGCGCGTCCCATGCTCCAGGACGCGAAGAAGCTGGCGCTCGAGGTGACGCGGGCGAACCGGGAATTCGCCTCGGAGGCCCGCGAACTCCTCGGCCGCATCGGGGCCGCGGTGCCCGAGGCGGAGAGCGACCGCACGTTCGCCGCCGCCATGGAGGATGCCCGGCTGGCGCTGGCCTCGATGCAGAAGGCCGCGGCCGAGGCGAAGGCCGCGACCGACGAGGCCGTGAAGAAGACGGCCCTCGAGCAGGCCGCCACGGCGCGGTCCGAGGCGATGGCCGCCGCCCGCGACGCCCTGCGCAGGACGGCCGACGCCGAGATCGACACGGTCAATCAGGCGCGGCACCTCCTGACCTACCTGCTGTACGACGCCGGCCGCTACCACGACGCGGCCACGCTCGGCCAATTCCTCGTCGAGCGCTACCCCAACGCGAAGGGGAGCAAGCAGGCGGCGACGATCGCGATGGCCAGCTGGCAGCAGCTGCAGAAGCAGGCCGATCCGGCCTGGAAGGAGGACGCCAAGGCCAAGGGGGCCGCGATGGCCGCGCGCATCATGCGCACGTGGTCCGACGGCAACGAGGCGGGCGATGCGGCCCTCGTCGCGCTGCAGAGTGCCATCAGCGCCCGCAACCCGGCGGCCCTCGTCGATCTCGTCAACAAGACGCCGGCCTCGTCGCCCAAGCGCACCGACGTCCTGCTCGGCGCGGGGGCGGCCCTCTGGCGCGAGGCGCTCGAGGCGCGGAAGGCGGACGGCGGCGAGGAGGCTTCCGCCGCGATCAAGAAGCAGGCCGTGGCATTTCTCGACGAGGGCCTCGCGGCTCTCGGCGAGGCGGCGCCGGTCACGGCGACGAGCGTCGGCGGAGCCCTCGCGAGGTGCCAGATCGCCATGGACGATGGCGACACCATGCTCGCGCTCCGGTGGCTCGAGGATCCGCGGCATGGCCCGTGGACGCAGGCGAAGGACGACAAGGCCGCGCCGGCGCTCCGCACCGGTTCGCTCGGCGAGGCGTCGCTCACCGTGGCACTGCGCTGCTTCGTGGAGGCGGAAGCCCTCGACAAGGCACAGGAGGCGATGAACCTGCTGGAGCGGCTTGCGGGCGAGGGGCAGGAAAGCGCGGCCCGGCTCACGGCGATGTACTTCGCGATGGGGCAGGAGCTGCAGGCCGAGCTCGAGACCCTCGCCAAGGATCCCGGCGGCGACAGGGGCAAGGGGCGGGCGCGTGCCCGGGCGATCCTCGCGGGCTTCGAGAAGTTCCTCGACGGCGTCGCGAAGCGGGATCCCCGTGTGCCGTCGCAGATCTGGGTGGCCTCGACCTACCTCACGCTCGGCTCGGGAGGCGGCACGGGATCGATCGTGCCGACGGCCGAGGCGACGAAGTATCTCGACCGTGCAAGCACCGTCTTCGAGTCGCTCCTCTCCCGCAAGGACGATCCCGAGGTGGTGAAGTTCGAGACGGCCCTGCGGCTCAAGATGGCCGAGATTCACGGCGCCCGCGGCCGCGCGAAGGAACTCGACGAGCAGCTCGACTGGCTGCTCTCCGACAAGCGGCGACAGAACACACCCGACCTGCAGATGCAGGTCGCCCGCATGCTGCAGTCCACCGGCGAGCGGCTCGCCGCGACCGACGCGGTGGCGGCCGAAGAGAAGCTCCGTGCGGCGAGCGGCGGCCGCACCGCCGGCGCGAGCGTCGCCTGGGGCTGGGGCGGAATCGCCAACCGCCTCTCGAAGCAGGCCTTCGGCGGGGAGGACGCCCGCGCCATGAAGGCCCGCGAGCAGTTCTTCGAGGCCCGCCTGAACGTCGCCACATGCCTGCTCAAGCGGGCGCTCCTCTCGAGCAAGAGCCCGAGCGAGAAGCAGGAACTGCTCACGAAGGCCGCGGAGTCGATCGAGGTCACGCGGAAGCTCTATCCGGAACTCGGCGGGGCCGCGTTCCAACAGCGGTTCGACCGGCTCCAGAAGGACATCCAGAAGGAGCAGGGATGAGGCGGTCGAGCGATTCTCGCCCTCGCGGCGGGGTCGCCCGAGTCCGCTGACGGCGGCGAAGCGCCCGCCGTCGCGAGGACGGCGGATGGTTCGGGTGACGGGTGGGCAGAGACACGCACAGGTGAGGAGCATTTCGATGGCTGGAGCGAGGAAGCGTAGGATGCGGTCGGCCGTTCGGACCTGCGTCGTGCTGGCCGCGGTCGGCCTGGGCGGATGGGCCACCGACGCGGCCGCCCAGGCGGTCGATCGCGTGCGCCTGCTCGATCGTGGCGAGGTGACCGGGAAGATCACGGGCACGACGCCCGACGCGGTCGAAATCGAGGATGCGCGGTCGGGTGAGCCGAAGAAGGTGCCGATCGAGACGATCCGCGACGTCCTCATCGGTGACGAGCCCGATGTGCTGCGGAATGCCCGCGGCATGCTCCAGCGCAGGGACGGCGCCAGGGCGACCGCCGAACTCGCGAATCTCACGGCCCAGGACACGGACGGGGCGTCCCCTCTGGTGCTCGCGGAACTCGACTTCGTCCGTGCCGGTGCCGCCGCCTTGGGCGCGATGGCCGCCGGCACCGGTCAGGACGCGGCGGCCCAGGGACTCAAGACGTTCGTCTCCAAGCACGCCAAGAGTCATCACACCTACGAGGCGTGGGAACTGCTCGGCGACCTGCTCGGACAGACCGGCAAGTATGCGGACGCCGCGACCGCGTATACCGCGCTCGAGAAGGGACCGCCCGCCCTTCGGGTGCGCGCGGCGAGGGCGAAGGCGGGGCTTCTGTTCGAGCAGGGGAAATTCGCGGAGGCCGCCGGCGAGTTCGAGAATGCGACGAAGATCGCGACGAATCCTGATGATCAGGCGAGCGCCCGGCAGAAGCGGGCGGCCGATCTCGGTCGGGCCCGCTGTGTGGCGCGGCAGGGCCAGGCGCCCGAGGCGGTCAAACTGATCGATGCCGTCGTCAAGGCGGCAGACCCGGAGGATTCCGACACGCTCGCCCTCGCCTACAACGCGCTGGGAGACGCCCACCGTGCCGGTGGTCAGGACCAGGACGCCCTGATCGCGTTCCTGACCGTGGATCTCGTCTACAACAGCCGACCGGAAAGCCACGCGGAGGCGCTCTACAACCTCGCGGAACTCTGGGAAAAAGCGGGCAATCCGGAACGATCGCGCGAGGCTCGGCAGTCCCTCGAGGGCTCGTACCCCGACAGCCCGTGGCTGAAGAAACTCAAGCCCGCGCAGGGTTCCTGACGGGTGCGCCGACGACTTTCCGACCCTTTCCGCCCTCCCTTCCGCGAGAGTACCATCTGCCGGAAGCGGGCAGCCTGACTGGTTCCATCCCGAGGAGAAAAACATGCTGGTGAACTCGTGCGATCGTGGGCGCGGAGGGCTCGTGCCGAGGCCGGCCGCCGGTCTGGCCCGATATCTGACTCGAAGCATCCGTCGGCTGCTCGTCGCCTCCTGCCTCGCGACCGTATGCATTCCCATGGCGGTGTGCCTCGTGCCGGACGTCGCCGTCGCCCAGGACGAGGACGCCGGTGAGGGCGGAGGCGAGCCCGAGGGACAGAACTACCTGATGTTTCTCGTGAACGCGCTGGGCATCAAGTACGTGATCGTGTTCCTGGCGCTGTCGTTCGGCCTC
>Ga0214923_10000419_pt1 | contig 65139 bp, 83 predicted proteins | sample LL1510_MetaG_FD_177993 | JGI IMG/M metagenome (GOLD analysis project Ga0214923, IMG submission 177993) | Freshwater microbial communities from Lake Lanier, Atlanta, Georgia, United States - LL-1510 | ecosystem: Environmental > Aquatic > Freshwater > Lake | place: USA: Georgia | collected...
AAAATTAATTGGGATAATTTATCAATTAATCCAAATGCTATTGAATTATTAAAAAATAATTTAGATAAAATTAATTGGAATTATTTATCAAAAAATAAAAATGCTATTGAAATATTGAGAGAAAATCAGGAAAAAGTTAATTGGGATAATTTATCAATTAATCCAAATGCGATTGAATTATTAAGAGAAAATCCTAATAAAATTAATTGGAATAATTTATCATCTAATCCTTCAATATTCACATATGATTATATTAAAATGAAAAAATCTAATATTGATTTAAAGGAGGAAATAATAGCAAAGGCATTACATCCTAAAAGAATATTTAGATTAATAGAAGAATATGGTGAAGAATATATTTATGATATTTATTTTGAAGATTAAAAAATGATTTTATTATTTTTTTAAATTTCTCAATGATGAAATTAAGAGATTGGATTAATATTAATAAATTAGAATGGTATTATCTTTCTTTAAATCCAAATGCGATTGATTTATTAAGAGAGAATAGAAAGAATATTATTTGGTCTGCGTTATCAAGAAATATGAACGCAAAAGAATTATTAAAAGAAAATATAAATAATATTAAAATTAATTGGTCATCATTATCTTATAATATAAATGTAATAGAAATATTAAAAGATAATTTAGATAAAATTAAATGGGATTTATTATCAGAAAATACAAATGCGATAGGAATTATAAAAGATAATTTAGATAAAATTAATTGGTATAATTTATCAATTAATTCAAATGCTATTGAAATATTAAAAGCTAATCCTGATAAAATTAATTGGGATATGTTATCAGCAAATGAGAATGCTATAGAATTATTAAGAGAAAATCCTGAAAAAATAAACTGGGTTGATTTGTCTTTAAATCCAAATGCTATTGAATTATTAAGAAATAATCAAGATAAAATTAATTGGGATATGTTATCAGGAAATATAAATGCCATAGATATTCTTAAAGAAAATCAAGATAAAATTAATTGGGATATGTTATCAGGAAATATAAATGCCATAGATATTCTTAAAGATAATCAAGATAAAATTAATTGGTATCAATTATCAGGAAATATAAATGCCATAGATATTCTTAAAGATAATCAAGATAAAATTAATTGGGATATGTTATCAGCAAATGAGAATGCTATAGAATTATTAAGAGAAAATCCTGAAAAAATTAATTGGGTTTTATTATCATCTAATCCATCAATATTTACTTATGATTATATTGAAATGAAGAATTCATATATTGATTTAAAGGAGGAAATAATAGCAAAAGCATTACATCCTAAGAGAATATTTAGATTAATAGAAGAATATGGTGAAGAAGAGATTTATAATATTTATTTTGAAGATTAAAGAAAAAATGATTTTATTATTTTTTTAATATTTTAAATATGTTGCCAATAAAAATATATAATTGGATAAATATTAATAATTTAGATTGGTATTATCTTTCTTTAAATCCTAATGCTATTGAATTATTAAAAGATAATATTGATAAAATTAATTGGTCAGCTTTATCAAGAAATATAAACGCATTAGAATTATTAAAAGAAAATATAAATAAAATTGATTGGTATAATTTATGTAGAAATCCTAATACTATTGAATTATTAAAAGATAATCTTGAAAAAATTAATTGGAATATATTATCAGAAAATCCAAATGCTATTCAAATATTAAAAGATAATCCTGAAAAAATTAATTGGAGTAAATTATCAATTAATCCTAATGCGATTGAATTATTAAAAGAAAATCTTGAAAAAATTAATTGGGATAATTTATCAATTAATCCTAATGCTATAGAAATATTAAAAGATAATCCTGAAAAAATTAATTGGTATTATTTATCAGAAAATAGTAATGCCATAGAATTATTAAAAGCTAATCCAGAAAAAATAAATTGGAGTAAATTATCAAGAAATTTAAATTCTATTAAAATATTAAAAGATAATCCTGAAAAAATTGATTGGTGTATATTATCAAAAAATCCTAATGCTATAAAAATATTAAAAGAAAATTCAGAAAAAATTGATTGGTTTCAATTATCTGATAATCCTAATGCGATTGATTTATTAAAAGATAATCAAGAAAAAATTAAATGGGATATGTTATCAAGTAATCCTAATGCTATAGAATTACTTAAAGAAAATCAAGAAAAAATAAATTGGCATTTATTATCATCTAATCCTTCAATTTTCACTTATGATTATAATATAATGAAAAATACTAATGTTGATTTAAAGGAAGAAATAATAGTAAAAGCATTACATCCTAAGAGAATATTTAGATTAATAGAAGAATATGGCGAAGAAGAGATTTATAATATTTATTTTGAAGATTAAAGAAATAAAAAATGTAAAATTTGATTATAACCTGTCATGGAACAGATATGAATTCTTAACTACTGTGACAAAATACTTCTGGTCTTTTTTTCAGTGTTAAATATAGATTTAACATATTTTGCACAGTATTTTTATCTCTGTAATGATATAATTAGCAATTATGCTTGACTGATATAAATCTATTTCTTCATTACAACAATTACAAAATATGTTTTATAATATGCATTTTTAAACCTTTTACATATTGTTGGTTTTTTTCCTTTCATATTATTATCACCAACTACTAAAATAGTTTTATTATGCTTACCATATTTATTTTCAAAAATTTTAATCATCTTACTTTCACTTTTTTGTGTATTTGTAAAAGCATTTATTTTAAATTTTCTAAAAATGATTGTTCATAATGGCATATAAAGTTCATAAAGAACATGTTAAATTTTTATTAGATGAAATTAATAAAAATAAAACCATAACTATAACTGAATTAAGTAGATTTCATATCAATAGAATTGTAAATGATAATAATATAACATTAAAATAACAAGAATCAGAAAAAAGATTTGGTAAAGATATAAACATAAATTAGAAAATATTATATATATTGAAGAAACATTAATAAGTAATCTTCAAAAAAGACATTATTGATATAGTGAATTAGGAAAAATATGTGTAATTAAGTCTTCAAAAAATACACTGGTATATTTGCAATTTCTTATAATGGTGTTTTAGGATTGAAATTATATGAATTTTTAGAAAAACAAATTAATCATTTTGGCTAATGCAAGTAGTCATAGAAATGAAAAATAAGCATAATACATTATTGTATCAACATTTTACAAATAGTATGATGAAATTTAGATGGTTTAACTCACAAAGAATTAAAGATAAATATTAGAATATAGTAAGAAACCTTCTAACATAATTAAAACATTATAAATAATTTGTATATTTAAAAGTCGGCGTTTTAAATGTGCAAAGGTATAAAGCTAGATAATTAAAAAAATGATTTTATTAATTTATTTTTTTAATTATCAAATGATGAAATTGAGAGATTGGGTAAATATTGATAAATTGAATTGGGAAAATTTATCTTTAAATATTAATGCTATTGAATTATTAAAAGATAATCCTCATAAAATTGATTGGGGTGTATTATCATCAAATATAAATGCTATTGATTTATTAAAAGATAATCTTGAAAAAATTGATTGGGAATATTTATCAGGAAATCCTAATGCGATAGAAATTTTAAAAGATAATCCTGAAAAAATTGATTGGAATATATTATCAACAAATAAAAATGCTATAAAATTATTAAAAGATAATCCTGAAAAAATTGATTGGTATTTATTATCAATTAATCCTAGTGCTATAGATTTACTTAGAGAAAATCCAGAAAAAATTAATTGGGATAATTTATCAATTAATCCTAATGGTATTGAATTATTAAAAGATAATCTTGAAAAAATTAACTGGGAAAATTTATCATTAAATATTAATGGTATGGAAATATTAAAAGCTAATCCTAAAAAAATTAATTGGGATTTATTATCATATAATTCAAATGCTATAGAATTATTAAAAAATAATAAAAATAAAATTAATTGGGATAATTTATCAATTAATTCAAATGCTATAGAATTATTAAAAAATAATAAAAATAAAATTGATTGGAAATTATTATCAAGTAATTGTAATGCTATTGAATTATTAAAAGAAAATGTAAATAAAATTGATTGGGAAGAATTATCGTTGAATCCTTCAATTTTCACTAATAAATAAATAATAATTAAATTTTTTATATAAATCAGAAGTTTTAATTAAATTATTCATCATTCCATTCAATATAAATGTCTCCTAATTTTTTCTCTAAATTACTTATATCATAAATAGATAAAGATAATAATAATTGCTTATCATCAATTAATTTTATCATGATAAATTCTTTTTTTTCAATAAAATCTATATTTAAATTCTTTTCTTTTGCTATTAGTGTATTTTTAAGCATATTTTTACATTGAGATTTTCTAAAATTTATATTTGCATCTATATTTTGTAATTCATATATCATATTATTATATCTTACAATATCTTTATTTTCTATTGCTAATAATAAATTTATTTCTATAATTCTTTTTTTATTATTATAATAATGTAATGTATAAGCATATTTTGTTATTTCCATTTAAATAAAATATTTAAATTTATAACTCAATTTTTTAAGGTTAATTAATAATAAAAAAATGATAATATTATTTTTTTGTAATTATAATATGTCTGTTCCTTTAAAATTACGTAATTGGATTAATATTAAATATTTAGATTTTAATGCTTTATCTGAAAATGAAAATGCTATACAACTTCTTAAAGAAAATCCTGATAAAATATATTGGTCTTTTCTATCATTAAATCCTAATGCTATAGAAATTTTAAAAAATAATCAAGATAAAATTGACTGGTTTTATATTTCAATGAATAAAAATGCTATTGAAATTATTAAAGATAATTTAGATAAAATTGATTGGAATCATTTATCTGGTAACCCAAATGCGATAGAAATATTAAAAAATAATCAAGATAAAATTAATTGGAATAGATTGTCAAGTAATCCAAATGCTATTGAACTTCTTAAAGAAAATTTTGATAAAATTAACTGGGAGTTATTATCAGAAAACCCTAACGCTATTGAATTATTAAAAGCTAATTCTGATAAAATTAATAAATATTATCTTGCAAAAAATTTAAATGGAATTAAATTATTAAAAGAAGAATTTAATATAATTGAATGGTTATGTTTATCTTCAAACCCAAATGCTATTCAATTATTGAAAGGAAATTTAGAGAATATTAGTTGGTATATATTATCAAGTAATCCTAATGCTATTGAAATTCTTAAAGAAAATCAAAATAAAATCAATTGGTCACAATTATCAAGTAATCCAAATGCTATTGAATTACTTAAAGAAAATCAAGATAAAATTAATTGGGATTTATTATCAGGAGTTTCTACTATTTTCACATATGATTATGATAAATTGAGAAATTCTAATGTTGATTTAAAAGAAGAAATAATAGCAAAAGCACTACATCCAAAAAGGATATTTAGATTAATAGAAGAATACGGAGAAGACGAAATTTATAATATTTATTTTGATGATTAAAATATAAAAGCCAAAAATAATATTTGGCTTTTATATTTATATTTATTTAAATAGGTGAAATTTTAACCCAGAAATAATCTCTTTGTGTACCATAATGTTCGCCTATTTCACAATTTTTATTTTGGATTATGAATGAAATAATTGTTTTGCGTTGTATGCCTATATTATCAGGATATAAAGTAAGCGTTGTAATTTTACTAATATCAATGACTTTAAATAAAGAATCATATATATCTTTAAAATCCATATACATTTCAATGCCATTTTGCATAACATTATAATGAATAGGTTCTAGTATTTCATTATCAACATTATTAAGAATGAATTCACCAATTGACTGCATTTTTATTTTAGCCAGAATTTTACTTTAAATATATATAATCATTTTTTGTAATAATTATAAAAAAATAATACAAATTATTTAAAAAAAATTCTTAATACCTAATAAAATTTTTGTAATTATCATATAATAAAGGCGAATCATCAAAAATATAATTGTTTATTTGAATACATATTACGTTTTCTTTCTATATCATCATCATTTTTTTTACTATATATATAAATTGATTCATTATTATTATTCTGAAAAATAAATTTATTTAATTTCATTTCATACATATTTTTTTCTTCTTTAGTAATCTTATGCTGAATATAACTATCATCTATAAGTTTAGATAATATGAAAGTATCATTGGTTAATGATATATATTTTTTATTTTTTAATAATTCAAATTTACGTTCTATATTTTCTTTTGTATTTAAATTAATTATCATTAATAATTATATATAAAATTTATAATCTTTTATTTTAGTTTAAAAAATAACTTTTGTTTTTTCTATTTTAGCAAATCTTTCTTTAATTTCTTTAAATTCTTTTTTTAATTCTGAATATTTATGTTCAAGATTTGAAATTTTAAGTAATACATCATTATTTATTTGATTTTCCATTTATTTATATTTAATATTTATTTTTTATATTAATTATATCTTTTGGCAATCCTAAAAATAAAATTATATTAATCAAGATGAATATAACAAATAAAAAATATGCTAATAATTTATCACTATTCTCATTAAATTTTAAGTCATAAAGATGATAAATAATTTTGTAAATATAGTTTGATGGTGATAAAGTCTATGAAACATATTAAAAATATATAATTTTATTAGTAGTAAGAGTGTAATATAATAAACAAAAATTACTTTTTGTTTATTTTTTTTAAATAATCAAATCAATATTTATTTCAAGTTATTTTTTGCGATGAATTCATTAAAATCAACATTGATTTGACTATTTTTTTTTATCATTCTACCATGATATACTTTTGTGATTTCATAAGCAATCCCGATTTCATTAATTTTATAGGCATTAAAATCATCTGACCAACAAGTTGAGACGAATACTAATTCAATCAATAAACTGTCTGAATTATAGATAGCAAAGAATTGTTCTGATTTGAAATATTTTACAATTATATTATCAGTGATAAGTATATAAGGTTCAATCAATACATTATCAACTTTTTTTATCATATACATATTATCACCATAAATATATGTATTATCATCGGATTCAATGAAAATCTCAACGAATTCACACATTTTAATGGTTGAAGCCTTTTTAATTGCTTAATAATTAAGTAAATAATCTATATCATTTTTATATAAATTTACATAAAAAATAATACAAATTTAATTTCCATAAATAAAAAAAATGATTTAAATAATTAAATAATTTTTATATAAATGATGCGCAAAATTATGATTATTGCTTTAAATATTGGATATATTCTTATGAATATTTCAACTATTGAAGCACGATTTAATCATATGAGTCGTAAATATTTAAATAATATTGAAAAATCAGTTGAAATGAATTGTAATCAACGTGCACTTACAGTAACAAATAATATTGAAGCATTTGATTGTATTACTTATAAAAATAAAAATTGTTGTGAGATTGTGAATATTACTGACTTCATCAAAATTAAAAATGAATGTGTATCTGAATATCATGCTGAATTAGGTAAAGGTGTAATTATTTCAATTTTAACTTGGACTATTTTAATTATATTATGTACTATTAAACCAAATTAAAATAAATATATTATGAATTTTTTTGTTCTTCTATAAGATTTACATTATTTTTAATATAAATAATATTTGTATTTTGTTCTTTAGAGGTAATAATAAAATAACTGTTTATAAAGAAACTAATTTTTATTTGACAATTATGAATAATTATATTTTTTATAAATTAAGTATGAAATCTTTAGTTCCTAAAAAAGATTGGGGAAATTTATTATGGAAATATATTCATAATATATGTATAATTGATTTAGAAACACCAGAAGAAAATGCGAAAGAAACAACTAAAATTATAAAAATATTAAAAAATATTAAAAATATTATTCCATGTATTTCTTGTAAAAAAGAATGGAAACAATATCTTAAAACATTAGATGATATTGATATATATAAACGATTATCATTATTTTATTGGTCTTGGGAAATTCATAATAAAGTAAATATAAGATTACATAAACCTTTAATTACATATGAAAATGCTTTAAATATTTATACTAAAGAGAAATAAATGTATAATTATAAATATATAATTATATAAAAATGATTATATATTATTTTTACAAATTTTATATATGGAGTATATAGGACTTTTAGATTGGATTAATTTAAATAATTTGGATTGGGATTATTTATCATCAAATCCTAATCCAATAGCAATATATTTATTATCTCAAAATATAGAAAAAATTAATAAATATTTATTGTCTGAAAATAAAAATATAAAAGAATTTACTACTAAAAATACTATATGTTTTGAGTTTATAAAAAAACATATGAATATATCAAATGGTTTTGATATAGATCAAATAGTTAAAAAATCAGATGATATAAATATATTTATAGAAATTATTAATTGGGATTATTTATCATCAAATCCATATGCCATTGAAATTCTCAAAAAAAATATAAATAATATTAATTGGTCATTATTATCATCAAATCCAAATGCGATAGAATTATTAGAAGCTTATCCATATAAAATTAATTGGGATTATTTATCATCAAATCCTAATGCTATAAAATTATTACAAACTAATCAAGAAAAAATTAATTGGACAGAATTATCAATAAATCCAAATGCGATAGAATTATTAAAAGCTAATCCAAAAAAAATTAATTGGACACGATTATGTTTAAATCCTAATGCTATAGAATTATTAAAAGAAAATCCAGAAAAAATTGATTGGAATTATTTATCATCAAATCCAAATGCGATTGATTTGCTTAAAACTAATATAAAAATGGTTAAATGGTATAAAGTATGTAGAATTAGAAATTATAAAGCAATAGATTTAATTAGAAAATTTTTAGATAAAAAAAATTATAAATATCTAGATTGGTTAGAATTATCAAAAAATCCTTATGCTATTGACTTATTAAAAGAAAATCAAGATAAAATCAAATGGAATTATTTATCATTAAATCCAGCAATATTTAAATATAATTATGAATATATGAAAGAATCTAGAAAAGATTTAAATGAAGAAATTATATCTATGGCATTAAATCCTATTCGTATAAATGATTTAATGAAAAAATATGGAAGAGATATAGTATATGATACATATTTTAATTAATTTTTATAAAACTGATAAAATCAATTATCTTCACTACTAGAATTATAGGAATCTTCACTACTAGAATCATCAGAATTATAGGAATCTTCACTACTAGAATTATAGGAATCTTCACTACTAGAATCATCAGAATTATTTTTTTCAGGACATTCTTTATAAAAATGTTCTTTACTTCCACAATTAAAACATTTATTATTTGTATTATAACTAGATTTAAGAAGTAATTTTTTTATATTTTTGTCTAAATAAATTGAAGTATATGATGCACCTCTTACATTATCTATTCCATATTTATCCATATAAATTTTTGTATATTTATCTTCATCATAATCATCACAATCTGAAATAATTTCAACAATTTCTAAAGGTTTATATTTTTTTGTCCAACTAGAAGCATTACTACTAAAATGTTCATTTAGTCTAAATGAAGGATTATTTGTTTTACCTATATAATATTTATTTTGTTCTAATTTCAATATATAAATATATACCATTTTTAATATATATAAATATAAAAACAATTAACAAAAACATAAAAATTTACATTTCTTTTTAAATACAGTAGAAGATTTATTAATATCAAAATTTCCTTTACTAGCATTTACAATAGTATCAATTAAATCTGATAAAATATTTTGTTGCATTAAATTTTTTAAAATAATTAAATTTTCTTGAGATATTAAATTATTTTCTATATCATTATTTTCATTATTATCTCTAGTTAAATTATCAATAGCCATAATGATATAACTTTTTTTTAATAATCCATTTAAATTTTCATATTTATCTATAATTTCCATAGCTGTAACAATAATTTGGGTATAATTAATATTTTTACCTTTAATACTATTTTGTAAAATAGTATTAAGTTGTACTATTATACTTGTATCATATACTTCTTTTAACATTTTATATAATTTTGTTATTTCAATAAATGTTTATATATTTATTTTTTTTATTTTAATATAATAATTACCATTTTCATATCCATTTTCTATTATTATAAATTCTGGTTTTAATTTTTTTATTTCTTCCTCTAAATCTCTTTTTGAATATATATTATAATATCTATAATGAATTTCTCCTGTTTTACTTGAGGTCCATTTAATTAGATTTGAATTTTTCTTTAAATTACTAGCATTTTTATTTGGTTTTATTTGTTCTTTAGCCCAAACTACAATTAAAGCAATTCCATTATATTTAAGAATTCTATAAATTTCATTTAATGTTTGTTTTCTATCATTGTCATTATTTAAATGATGATAAGATGCTATACAAATAATTCCATCAAAATAATTATCATTGAAAGGTATATTTGTCATAGAACTTTTAATTACATCAAATCCTTTATTTTTACATATTTCAATTAATTTTATTGAAATATCTATACCATTCATATATAAATCATTTCTATAATTCATATATTTACCATTACCACATCCTATATCAAGAATTTTTGAATTAGATTGAAAATAATCTAAAAAATTAGTAACACATGGCCATAATCTAATTCTTGTTTTATCAAATTCATCTGCTATATTATCATAAAATGTTTCAATATTATTCATGATAAATATAATAATAAAATATATTTATATATGATATGATTTTATTATAAAGAAAAATTAATATAATATTATTAAGTTTTATATGTTATATGATAATAAATTAATATTAAGAAAATGGATAAATCCTAATAATATTGTTTGGATATATATGTCTAAAAATCCAAATGGTATTAGATTATTAGAATTATATCCACATAGAATTGATTGGGATATGATAAGTTTAAATCCTAATGCTATTCATTTAATTGAAAAAAATCTTAATAAAATTAATTGGACTTATTTATCTGTTAATATAAATGCTATAGAAATTCTTAAAAATAATCTTAATAAAATTAATTGGAATTATTTATCTGTTAATATAAATGCTATAGAAATTCTTAAAAATAATCCTGATAAAATTAATTGGTCATATTTATCTGGAAATATAAATGCTATAGAATTACTTGAAAATAATTTAGATAAAATTGATTGGTATACTATTGTATATAATCAAAATGCTATTAAAATTATAGAAAATAATCTTGATAAAATTAATTGGAATTATTTATCTGCTAATCCTAATGCTATAAAATTATTAACTGAAAATAAAGATAAAATTGATTGGTTTATATTATCAAAAAATCCTAATGCTATATCTTTATTAAAAGAAAATCCAGATAAAATTAATTGGTATATGTTAACATCTAATCCTAATGCTATAGATTTAATAAAAAAAAATATATATAATATATCAAATTATTGGCATTCATTATCTTTAAATAGAAATTGTATAGAAATATTAGAAGAAAATCAAGATAAAATCAATTGGTCATATTTATCACAAAATCCTTCTATATTTACATATGATTATGAATTAATTAAGAATAATTTTAAAAATTTAGGAGAAGAAATTATAAAAATAGCATTACATCCTAAGAGAATGCTAAGATTAATGGATTTATATGGAGAAGAAGAAATATATAAATGTTATTTTGATGAAGAATGATTAATAATAATAGGATATAAATTTATAAATAAAGATATGTATGCTAATTGTTGATAAAAATATTCTTTTGATTTATTATTTATATTACCAAGATATATATTATAAATATTTATAGCATCATAAATATCACCAATATAATTATTAATAATTTTTTTATTTATATCTATAGTATTATTTAATACATATTCTTCTAATGTTATATCTAATAAATCTTCTATTTTATCATATTTATTATTATTATATTCATTTATTAAATCTATAATAAAAATTTCATTATTCATATAATAATTATTTATTTATTTATTTATTTTTATATAAATATTATTAAATTACTTAAAGAAAAATAAGATAAAATTAAATGGTATATTTACAAAATAAATTAAAAAATTATATAGATATAAATAATATTGATTGGTGTAAATTATCTGAAAATCCTAATGCTATTAAATTACTTAAAGAAAATCAAGATAAAATTAATTGGTATTATTTATCAAAAAATGAAAATGCTATAGAATTATTAGAAGAAAATCAAGATAAAATTGATTGGTATAAATTATCTGAAAATCCTAATGCTATAAATTTAATAAAAAATAATTTAAATAAAATTTGTTGGTGTAAATTATCACAAAATCCTAATGCTATAAAAATACTTAAAGAAAATCCAGATAAAATTAAATGGAATTATTTATGTTTAAATACTAATATAGAAGCAATTAAAATTCTTCAAGAAAATCAAGATAAAATTGATTGGGATTATTTATCATGTAATTCAAATGCTATAAAATTATTAGAAATAAATAAAGATAAAATTAATTGGATAAATTTATGTTTAATAAATTTAAATGCTAATAAAATTCTTATAAATAATAAGGATAAAATTAATTGGTATCATTTATCAAAAAATGAAAATGCTATAGAATTATTAAAAGAAAATCCAGATAAAATTGATTGGTATAATTTATCATTTAATAAAAATGCTATAGAATTAATTAAAAAAAAATATATAACCTATATTAATTGTCACTATTTATCATGTAATCCTTCTATATTTACATATGATTATGAATTAATTAAGAATAATTTTAAAGCTTTAGGAGAAGAAATAATTATAAAATCATTACATCCCAATAGAATGTTAAAATTAATGGAATTATATGGAGAAGAAGATATATATAAATGTTATTTTGATGAAAAATAAAAATTATTCTTCATCGTCATAGTCATATTCATAATATGATTTATAATTTTTAATATTATTTTTATATGATGAATAATTTAATTTATTAATTTTTAATTTTTCATCATTAATAATAATATAATTACGATTTGTTTTATTATTATATCCACCAAAACGAATAGTGTTACCTGAAACAATTCCGTGTTTATAGTTCTTGTGCATCTTTTATGTAAAAAATATTAATAATAAATAATCATTTTTTATTTTTAATATTGAAATTATAATTTATATTTACAAAAACTAATATTATTATTTTTCTTATAAAAAAATAAAAAATTAATAATCAATTAAATCTGAATCATTATTTTTATAATTTTTAATACTATTTTTATATGATGAATAATTTAATTTATCAATTTTAACTTTTTCATCATCAATAATAATAAAATTGCGATTTGTTTTCTTATTATATCCACCAAAACGAATAGTGTTACCTGAAATAATTCCGTGTTTATAGTTCTTGTGCATCTTTTATATAAAAAATATTAATAATAAATAATCATTTTTTATTTTATTATTATAAAAAATGATTAATATCAATATGATATTATTTTTATAAATATGAATTTGATACTAAAACCATATAAAATTACAAATGATATAAAATTAATATTAACATGGACTAGTGATGATGATATAGAAGAAGCTTATGATAATATAAAAGATACATATAATTTAAAAAAATTTAGAGATATTATAAAAATAGTAAGATTAAATTATAATATTATTAATGAAATATTATTATTAAATAATACAGAACAAAAATATATCAAAAATTTAATAAAATATATTAAAAAACATGATAAGGAATTAGTTTTATATACATTTAAATTATTTAATAATTTGATAAATTATATATCACTAAAATATTGTAAAATATTTATAACATTTGATAAATATTTAAAAAAATCAAATCAATTAGATTTAAATATTGAAGAATTAGTATTATATAGAGGATTTAATTATAGAAGATATAAACCTGTAATTGAAAAAATAAAATTATTAGATATATTTGATAAATATATAACAGAATGTTTTTTATCTACATCAATATATATTAATAATGCTAAGAAATTTATGTCTAAAAATGAAGAATTAGAAAATACAATAATATGGAAAATAAATATTAATAGAAATAATTTTGATAAATTTTACTATTCATATTTATCAAAAATTACTCATAATATAACAAATTTAGAATCTGAATCAGAACAAGAAACTGAATTTTTATTAAATATTAATATTGAATTAACATTAATTAATAAATATATAAATAATAATATAACATATTATGAATGGAATTATAATGAAATTAAAAATTGATAATATTTTTTATATTTAATATAAATGTTTGAACCAGTATTTAAATTAGTAGATTGGATTGATAAGAATAAAATATTTTATGATTTATTATTATTTAATTATAATGCTGTAGATTATTTAATTAAACATGATAATATAGAACCTATAAATACTTTATATTTATCAATAAATTATAATCCTAAAATAATTAAATTATTTGAAAAACATATAAATTTAATAAATATAAAGTATTTATCAATAAATCCTAATGCTGTTAAAATATTAGAAAAGAATTTAGATAAAATTGATTGGTATGATTTATCTAGAAATCCTAATGCTATTCATATATTAGAACAAAATCCAGATAAAATAAATTGGAATGTTTTATGCGTGAATCCAAATGCTATTCATATATTAGAAAAACATCCAGATAAAATTAATTGGAAATTATTATCTAAAAATCCTAATGCTATTAAAATTTTAGAAAATAATATAGATAAAATTGATTGGAATGAATTATCTAGAAATCCGAATGCTATTCATATATTAGAACAATATCCAGAAAAAATTAATTGGTATTTATTATCAAGAAATCCTAATGCTATAAATTTAATAAAAAAGAATTTAGATAAAAAATTAGATTGGACATATTTATCAGAAAATCCAAATGCGATTGAAATTCTTAAAAATAATCAAGATAAAATTAATTGGCATATATTATCAAAAAATCCAAATGCGATAGAATTATTAAAAGATAATTTAGATAAAATTGATTGGATATATTTATCAAAAAATTCAAATGCGATAGAAATATTAAAAAATAATCAAAATAATATATATTGGTCATCATTAACATTAAATCCATCAATATTTACATATGATTATGAAATAATGAAAGATAATTTTAAAGAATTAGGAGAAGAAATTATACAAAAAGCTTTACATCCAAAAAGAATGCTAAGATTAATGGAATTATATGGAGAAGAAGAAATATATAAGCATTATTTTGATGAATAAAATAAATGATAAAAAAAATAGTAATTATATTATTATTATTATTAATTGATATATTTGGATATACTTATCATTATTCTATAATATTAAATCAAAAAATATTAACAGATATACCTAAATTATTAAATTTAAATGAAATAATAGATAATAAACAAGATTTCTTTAATCATAGATTAAAGAAATATAAATATGATAAAAATACAATATGTTATAAATATTATACTTATTCTAAATATTTTGAATATAAATATACTAATACTTATTTAATAAAAAATAATGATACATATTTATTAAAATATAATTTTTTTTTAGAAGATAATACAGAATATAATTATTTATTATTATTAAAACTTAATATAAATAATACTTTAGATATATTTATAAAATATAATAATACAACAATAATTGATAATATTATATTAAAAATGATTTTAGGAGATTTATATAAATAATATTATTTGAATATAATAGAAAATAATGTCAGAATCTATATTACCAGATTATTGTTTAAATTTAAAATATATACCACAAATATCTGGTACATGTTGGTTTAATTCTATTCTTAATGTTATGTTATATTCTACAGGAATGAGAAGAGTATTACAAAAATATTTTAATAAAAATTCAAAAGTAATAGAAAGAAATAAAAATGATAAATTATTAACATTTTTATTATTTATGTTACAAAATTATAATAATATTCATAAATTGGAAAAAATATATAAATCATTTAAACATTTTAGATTAAAACCAGAATATTTATTATTATCATATTTAAATGAATATGATTTAAATACAAAAAGATATATTATAAGTAAAACAAAAGATAAATATAATTCGTTTGGATATAATACTATATATATAGCTCATATATTAAAAACATATAATATACCATATATAAATATAATAAAATCAAAATCAAATTCATATTATTTAAATTTAAAAAAACATTCTAGAGTTGAAAATATATTAAAATTTATGGATGATATAATAGAAGAAAATTCAGATCATAAATATTTAGATGATAAATTAAAAAATTCTGATATTATATTTATATCTTCTGGAACAGATATGATATATAATTTTACTAATATAACTGAATATAATAATTTAGATAAATACTTTACATCATCAGAAAATACTAATTTACATAAATTTAAACGTGATGTAAAAGAATTAAATGAATTTATTAATATAAAAGGTTATACATATAAATTAGATTCATGTTTAATTAGTAATAATGATAATAGTGTAGTATCTACATTACAAAAAAAAATTTATCATGCTATTTCAGGTATAACATGTAATAATAAAAAATATGCGATTGATTCTAGAAGTAAATTTATATTAAAAAATAAAGCTATTGATATTAACCTTAATTATGAGATTGATGATAATTTAAAATTTAATAATATTGATTGGGTAAAAATTTTTAAAGATGATAATCAATTATTCGTAGATGATTTAAAAAATACTATATCAAAACATTATAAATCATCTTTAACATTAATGAGTGACGTATTAAATGCAAATAAATTATTATATGATAAAAATGATAATATAATTTATATTTATATTAAAGTTGATGATTCATTAAAATCTGCTGACATTAAAATTCCTCAATCTGATTCTAAAGATATAAAAGTAAGTATTAGTACAAAATCATTAATATTTGAAAAAGAATTATTATCAAAATATAATAAAGATATATATAATTTAGATGACTTACCAATATTTGAATTAGCAAAAATAATTAAAGATATAACAAAAGAACCAGAAGTATCTGTAGATATAAATAATTATAGATATATTTATAATTTTTATAATAACTCTAATATGATATTTGAACCAAATATTGATAAAAATAATAAAAACGAAATGTTAAAAAACTTATTTATAATAATAATAAAAAATTATTTTTATTATGGAATAAAAATAAATTTAAATAGATATTTAGATAAAAATATCTTTACAGGAATTATAAAACATTATATATCTACAACAACTAATTATGATAATCTACTAAAAGAAAATAACATTCCAGTAAGATATGATTATATTATATCACATTTAGATGAAATAAAAGATTTATTATTTAAAACCAAATATAATTTTTTTTATGATAAATATATTGAAGAACTTATATCAGAAAAATATATAATAAACAGAATTATTATAAAATTATTAATACATAATTTTTTATATCAAGAAATATTACAAATATAATCATAATATACTACATATATATTTTAACATATCAATATAATTATTATAAACATTTTCAGAATTTAACCCATTTCCAAATTGAGCATCTATATAAAGTTCTTCTAATTGTGTTGTATATATATTATATACAATAATAGATACATTTTTTGATATAAAATCTGAATATTCACAAGTTTCTGAGAATAATTTGTACATATCAATATTAGTATCATATTTATATGTACAAATATTATTGATATTATTGATAACATCAATTCTATTCATTTTTATATAATTGATATAAACTTTTTATCAATTTTTTATAAATATCCAAATATAAAAATACAAAAATAATATAATAGTTTTATTATTTTTTTATACTTAATTTCATCTAAATTAACCACTTAAATATTTTATTATTAAAGAAAACTAAATCTTATTTTTTTATAATATTATTAGAATTAGAATTAGTATTATTATTATTAGAACCTAAATTATTAGAATCTGAATTAGAATTATTATTATTAGAACCTAAATTATTAGAATCTGAATTAGAATTATTATTATTAGAACCTGAATTATTAGAATCTGAATTAGAATTATTATTATTAGAATCTGAATTATTAGAATTAGAATTACTATTATTATTATTATTAGAATCTGAATTATTAGAATTAGAATTAGTTGAATTACAATTAGAATTAGAGTTAGAATAATAATTAGAGGTTATATGATATTTATAATCATAATTATAATAATTAATATTTGAAGTTATGTCATAAGTATTATTTTTAGTATTTGATGTATGTATATTTGATGTAATAATATAAGTATAATAGGTATCATCATAGTAATTATTAGAATAATAATTATTAATAATTTGTATATTTTTATTAATTACGAGGTGATTGTTGGTTTTGTTGTAATGGAATTGTTGAATAGGGAAAAAAAGGCGGATAATGATGATGTCTATAATCGTCATCGTGATGACGATGGTGACGATGATGATCATAATGATGATGATGTAAAGCATGAATTATTTTTTCAGTTTGAACGTCATTTCGTAAATTATCATTATTATAAGAATTAATAAGGTTACGAGTATCATTATTATCTTTAATAATATTAAGTCCCATTTCAGTTATTTTTTGTTCTAAACCTAATTTATTTTTAGCAGCTTCTATTTGAATATTAGCATAATAATCAGCAGATTGTCTAGTAAGATTATTTTCAGATTGATTAATACTTTTATCTAAAGAAGAATGAACTTTAAGTAGTTCCATCATACCTGTATTATAATGATTATCCATAAGACGACCTAAACTAGTTTCAACTTTAAGAAGATCATTATTAATATTATGAAAATTTCTTTCAGATTGAACATAATAATCACCTATTCTTCGTTCTAAATTTTGATTTTGAGTAGAATTAAAAAGACGTGTTTCTCCAAAATTTCTTTCCGAAGTTACTTGTCCTTCTTTTATACTAGTATTAAGAAGATTATTATTAGCACTTAATAAAGATGATAAATTGTTTCCAATTCTTTCAGTAGCACCAATTGAAGCAGCACTAGTTCTTTCAGTAGCATTAATATTATCACCACCAATTCTTTCAAGAGAATGACTTAATAAGGAGCCAACACGATCAACAGCGCCAACTGAAGTAGCTCCAGTTCTTTCAACAGCAGATAATTGAGTATTACCCGTTGTTTGAATTAGATCTTTAAGAGATGATCCAATTGTAGCTAAATTTTGATTGGCAAACGCATTATTCATAGTTATAAGATTTTCAGTTTTTTGATTTTCACTAGAAATACCCTGCATAAGAGCATTTAAATTTCTTTCTGTAGCAGCTCTTAAAGAATCAGATATATTTCGTTGCGAATCTACAATAGTAGCAGTTTGATTAGCATTATTTAAAATTCCTAACATAGCATCAATAGACTGACTCATATTTGAATCTAACTATAATTGAGATATTATTTAATTATAATAATAAAATAATAATATTTTATAATTTACAATTTACAATAAAAACAGTTTTTATAATTCATTAGGTAAAAATGATTTTTATATTTTAATTCATGAAAATCAAAACATATTTTTGGTAATTTTGTTTTAATATTATTTTCAAAGTCTTCTAATTTATCTATTTCATTGGTACTTTTAGGATATTTATCTTTTATATTATCATAATAACCCATATATTGTCTACATATTGGACAACTTATATTAGAATTATTTTTGATATAATATTCATAATTAATTATACATGAATAATGAAAAGAATGTCCACAATCTGTTAAATAACAATTATGTCTATTATTTATAGATTCATAACAAATAGGACATTCTTCTCCAATTTTAATATAATGTTTAACTTTTAGATTTTCATATATATTTCGTTTTATTTTTCTTTTAGGATTATATAATATATTATATTTAGAAATTTTATTGTCACCTTGATTATCTGATGATATATTTATATTATTATTATCATTATAATATATATCATCTAATGTTAGTGATTTCATTTTAATAATTAAACTTTTATCCATTCTTTTAAATATAAATCTTTAGTATCATTAACATTTACTAATAGTTCACCAAACCATTTATTAGGACAAATAACAAATTTATTATTATTATAATTTAAATATGCTCCAAACCAACTAAAAGTAGAATTAGATATAATAATATGTGAAGAACTGCTCATATAACATAATTCTTCGTAATTAGTAAGATTATTATATAATGTATAAAATTTAATAAAGTTAATATTTTGAAAAACACTATTAAAAACTTTTATATATTCATCTATTAAATCATTATCTTCTTTTTCTCCAAATACTATAAATTTATAATTTATATATTCATTACTTAATAAGTCTAATAATTTACCAATAGCAGTAATATAATAATCAGGACGTAATAAATAATGATTTCCTTGATTAAAAGTATAATCACCGAATCTTAAATGAATAGCTATAGTTTTATAATTAAATTTATTTTTATTTAAATATTCATCTATTTTTAATATTTTAATTATATTATTTTTATTATGATCAAAATATTTAGGTGATTGAAAATATCCCTTAATTAATTTTATATTATCAGGTATTGGATTATAATGAAAATATGGTTCTGTATATGTTTCACTTTCTTTAAATTTAGGATTAGGATTAATTTTAAAAACTAATGATTTTAAAAAATTAGTAAAAAAAAATTTCCTAAAAGTATTATATATAGGATATATTGTAAAATCTTTATTTTCATCAATTGCTTTTGAAATACCCGTAAATAATGTAAATAGTTGATTCCCTAATCCTGCTTCTAAAACAATACATATACTCATTTTATTTATTTATAATTATAAATTCTTTATATATTCATTTAATAATCTATTTCTATCCAATTATTTGGAAATAAATCATTTAGATTATAGTTATTTATAACTTCATCAGCAAACCATTTTGTTTTTGATGGATGTATAACAATTTTATTTTTATTATCATTAAAATATGCTCCAAACCAACTAAATGTAGAATTGCCAATTATATTATGATCACAATTACTCATATAAAATAATTCTGTATAATCAACATTACTATTAGGATATCTATCATATATTTTAATATAATTTAAAGGTTTAGATAAATTATGATTTAATTGATTAATATAACAATCAATTAAATCATTATTAGATTTTTCTCCAAAAATTACAAATGTATATTCATCAAAATCTGATAATTTTTCTTTTAAATAATTAATTGCTTTTAAATAATAAACAAAAGAAATAATTCTATGACAATGTTGTAATTTTAAATAATCACCAAATCTAAAATGAATAGCAATAGATTTCATATTAATTTTGTAAATATTTTTATAATAATCTATTTTAAATATTTCTTTTAGTTTATCATAATTATTTGAAAAATATTTAGGAGATTGAAAATAACCTTTAATTAAATCATAATTATTAGGTATTGGATTATAATTATAACTAGTTTCTGAATAAATATTATTATATTGAATTTGTATATTATTATAATTAATTACTTTATTATATAAATGATTCATTATACTATCAAAATAATAATGACGATCATTATGTTCTAAATATATAAGATAATCTCTATTTTCATCTATAGATTTAGAAATTCCCGCAAATAACATAAAAAATTGATTTCCTAATCCACCATTTAAAGAAATTACTAAAGGGTTATTTTCAGTCATTATTAAATTATAAATTAAATAACTCTTTAAATAGGATACTAATTATCAAAAAAATAATTGTTTATAATAATGTTATTTTCATATTTAATTCTAATATTCTCTTAAGTTCTTCATCAGATATTTTTTGTTTTTTTAATAAATCATCAAATTCTTTATAAAATTTTTCTTCAGCAGGATTAATAACTTTATTATTTATAAGTTTAGTTTTTCTACTAACTTCTATTACTTTTTTCATTAATTTTTTAGAAATATCATTACATTTATTATAACTACATCTTTCATAATCTAAAAATATAGGATTATTAATCCATTTATTTATAGTTTTATTTTGTACAGGTTTAGATTTATTTTCTAATTTAAGTATTGCTGCTGTATTAATTGTAGCAGTTTCAGGATTAGCAGTATATACTGCTTTTTCTTTAGCACATTTTTTTACTACACATTTACCATAATCACCCATATGATATAACATATCTTTAACTAAATCCATTAATTCATCTTGAATAGGTTTTGTTTTTTTTGGCATTATTTCTATTATTTATATATAAATAAAAAATGATTATCTAAAATATGAAATAATTTATATAAATATGAAAAAAATTGAAAGTATTCATAATAAAACTAAAATACTTTCAGATACAGAACTTCCTTATAATAATAAAAATATTATATTACAAGAAAGTGATTTACGATTATTATTTGATAATAATGGATTAGACGGTATTGTTTTTAATAATATTAATTTATATAGAAACGCATTAATTCATAAATCTTATTGTACTATGAAAAATACTGATTTTGCTACTAGTAATACTAAATGTCCTTCTGATTGTATTCCTTTACAAGATATGTCATATGAGAGATTAGAATATTTAGGAGATTCAATATTAAATTTTATAGTAGCTAATTATTTATATATGAGATTTCCTGATCAATCAGAAGGATTTTTATCAAAAATAAGAACAAGAATAGTAAATGGAAAAATGTTAGGTTATTTAGCTGAAAAAATTGGTTTTAATAAATTTGCTATTATATCTAAACAAGTAGAAGAAGCAAATGGTAGAAATAATTATAAAATAATGGAAGATATATTTGAAGCTTTTATAGCAGCTATATATATAGATTTTCAGACAAATGATGATAAGGTAAAATTACCTGATAAAATTAAATTAGTACCATTAACTGGTGCTGGATATTATATAGCAGAACAATGGATAATATATATAATAGAAAATTATATTGATTTTACTGAATTAATATTACAAAAAACAAATTATAAAGATATGTTGGTAAATTATATGCAACAAAATTTTCAATGTATTCCTAAATTTTATGAAGTAAATATTTCAACAGTAGAAAGTTCAAAAGTATTTAATTATTGTATTAGAGATAGAAATAACACGATTATAGCAACGGCAACAGGTAATTCTAAAAAAGAGGCTGAAAATAATGTAAGTAAAGAAGCATTGATTTATTATGGATATTTAGAAAAATAATTATCTAGATTTAATTCTAGTATTTTCATTAAAACTAATATTAATTTTTTTTGTAGTATCATATGGATTTTCATCTAAAATAAGTTCTTTTTCATAATCAGTATCCCATGGTAAATCAATACAAGATTTTTTATTAATATTAATGGAATTTAAATAAGATAAATTTTCTTTATTTTGAGAAATATGTTGAACTTGATTTTTTTGACAATTTATATTATTTTTAAAAATAATATCATTATATACATCATATTTCTTATCTAAAAATTTAATAGTATCACATGAAATACTTTCGGCATATTGTTGTAAACTCATTCTTAATTATAATTTTTACTTTTTTTTTATTAATTAATAAATAGAATTAATATATAATGCCATTAATTAAAGTAAATTCAATTGTTAAGGGAGGTACTCTTGAAGAAAAAATTAATAATAATAATGCTGTAATAGTATATCATTGGAATAGTTGTGGTCATTGTAAAGCATTTATGCCATTATTACATAAGGTACTTGAAACAAATGAAGATTTAAAATCACAAGCAAATGTTTTTGAAATAGAATATAGTAATTTTAATTATATTCCAAATTATTTAAGAAATGTAAATGCTTTTCCATATATAGTTGCTTATAGTAAAGGAAAATTAATAGAAGAATTTAATGATCAAAGAACAATACCTAAAATAGAAGCTTTTTTATCAAGAAATTCTAAAATGTCATCATCATCTTCTTCTTCAAGAAAAAAGAGACTATTAAAAAAATATAGTATGATGTCTAAAAGTAATTAAAGATTTCTTTATTATAAATAATTAAAATGAATGAAGAATCTGTAGTAGAAGATATTATAAATAATACAGAACCTACTAAAGAAGAATTAGAAACATTTAAAAATTTAGTTGCTGAATGGTTTAAATATGATGATATAATTAGAAAATTAGAAGTAGCATTAAAAGAAAGAAAAACTATTCAAAGGGCTCTTAATAGTAAAATAGAAGATTTTATGTTTTCTTATAAATATAATGATTTAAATACACAAAATGGTAGAATAAAAGCTACAACAAAAACAATAAAAAAACCAGTTAATTTAAAAGAAGTAAGAACAATAATAGAAAATCATAAAGATATGAAAGGAGATGAATTATTGGATCTCATTTTTAATAAATCAGATAGACCTAAAACAACAAAAAAAGTAATTAAAAGAATTATACCTAAAGTATCATTATCATTAGATATTTAAATATAATTCATCATATTTATCATTAGTAGAATAATAGATATTACGTAGATTATATTTTTTTATAAAATTTGTACAATTTCTACATGGTTTAGAATTTTTTAAACAATTATTAAATGCTGGAGCAATTCTAACAACATAAATATCACAAAATTCTAATAATTTTTTATTATAAAACATTTTACTTATAGCAGCAACTTCAGCATGAATACTATAATTATCATTCATATAATCACAAATATAATTAAATCCTTCAGCTATTATTGTATTTTTATAAACAATAATGGCACCATGTTTTTGTTGCATAGATGATTTTTGAGCAATACTGGCTGCTTTATTTATAAAATATTCATGTTTTCTATTAATTTCTTTATAATCAGAATAATAAGTATCTATATCTATCATAAATTTTTCAGCTTTACTTTGGGTTTTATCTTGCCTCCGTTTAGTAAACATAGATAATTATAAATAAAAATATATATATCATTTTTTATTTTTTTATAGAAATAATTTTGTAATATATTTAATATAATTTTTTTTATAATATAAATCAATAAATCTATTTCTTTTAAATTGTTTTGTAGCAATTAAATTATTATGAATAATTTCATATTTTTCAGGAGGATAATCTATACACCAATTAATTAAATTTTTATAATCTATTATTTTATCATATTTATATTTATATTCATATGATATATACATAATAGCTCTTGCTATTATTCCTTTACTTTCATTTTGAGGAATAAATAATTTTAATTTGGAAGAATAATAATTATCTGTATTATCAATACGAATAAATTCTTTAATATTATTATAATAATCAGAACTTTTAATATCTATAAATTTATAATTAGATCTATAATTATTAATATTATGATCACAACTAAATATATTATGCATATCATTATAACTTTTTTTACTCATATAACATTTTGGAAATACATGTTCTAATGATAAATGATTAATATGATTAGAATTAATAGTATATAATTGTAATTTACAAGAATTAATTAATAAATATTTAAGTGAAACCATTGATATAATTCCAACCATATTAATAAATTAAGTATTTTATAATAATCATTTTTTTATATATAAAATAATAAAGGAAATGATAAAAATAATATCAATAATACTTTTATTAATATTATTGTTTTTTATATTTAATTCAATAATTTGGATAAATAATAAAAAATCTAAAAATATTAATGATATTATTATTAAATATATTATTTATATTAATTTTTTAGTTGTTATATGTTTATTAATATTTATAAGTTATTTATATATTATAATTAATTAATGGATAAATTTATTTATAATTTAGAATATATATATCAAAATATTAATATATATAGAACTATTATTATTATTAATGATTATAATAATCAACAATTATTAATAGATAAATTAAAACAACATAATCATAATCCTATTATAATAAATTCAATTAATGATATTAATTATAATTATAGATTATTTATAATTAATGACATTTCATTATTATCATCTTTAAATAAAAATAATTATAATTTTATTGCTATATATTAGAATTATATGGCAGTTAAAGGAAAAGATAATAGTATGTTTTATTTATTATTAGGAGTTTTTATTATTGCTATAATTGTTGGAAGTGTATTGGTTACTTCATTTAATAATAGAGAAAAATTTGCAAATAATAATAAATTAGTATATTTATATATGGATGGATGTCATCATTGTAAAAATTTTAGTATAGTTTGGGAAAATATTAAGAGTAAAATACAATCAAATCCAGATAAATATACATTTTCAGCGGAAAAATATGATTTAAATGATGGATCAACTGGAAGTAATTATTCAAAAATATATGATATAAATTATGCGCCTGCTATATTATTTATAACAGATAATAGTAAGGATAAAAATGAATATAATGGATCTAGAACAGTTGATGAAGTATTAGAATGGGCTGTAAAACAAAAATAAAAATTAAATTATTAATAATAAAATATGATTAAAAAGAGTAATAAAATAGATTTATATGAATTGATAAAAATTAAAGAAAATAAAGAAATTAAAAATTTAGCAGTTTTTAATCATATATTAGAATTATGTTATAAAAAAATAAGACATATAGCAGAATATGGTGGAATGTGTTTATATTATAAAATACCAAATATAGTTATAGGATATCCAATATATAATATTAATAATTGTATTGAATATATAGTAAAACAATTAAAAAAATCAGGTTTATATATAAGTGTATTACCACCACCTAATAATACATATATTTATATATCATGGAAAATAAATGAAATATCACAAAAAGCAAAAAATAATTTGTTATTAGAATAAATTATTTTTCATTTTTAATATTCATATAATCATTAATTGCTTTATATCCAATTAAATATAAATTATTTAATTGATCTTCATTTAAACTAAAATCAAGACAATTTTCTTCACGATTATATATAAATAAATTTTTAGATAAATTTGTTTTAATAATTAAAACATCATCAAATTCTTTTAATTTATTTAAATAACATAATTTATAATTATTTATTTGATATATAAAAGCAATATTGTAATAATATTCATATATTGATAATTTATTTCCTTTTTCTAAAGGTGTCATATTATAATAATTACTTACATCACTTGCTATTGCTAAAATATTATTTTTATTGATATGTGAAAACATTTCACAAGGAAAATTATTTGTTAAAAATCCATCAATATAATATAAATCATCTATTATAATTGGTTTACTTAACATTGGTATACACATTGATGCCGCTATAGCATCTAATACTGATATATTTGGCGTATCATTTACATTAAATATAACATTTGTACCTGTGTCTACTCTAGTAGTACTTATATATATATTTACACCTGTTTTTTTTGATAATTCTAAAAAAGTAATATCATCTTGATCATATATTTCTTTTAAATATTTTCTATAAATATTAAGATAATCACTAGAACATGATATACCATAATCATGAATAAAATTCATAAAAGAAGAAGGAGAAAATTTAGTTAATTTTTCATCATAAGTTGCTTCTAAAATCATTTTTTCTAATTTTTCTATTGGTATTTTTAAAGCAAATGCTAAAGCAAAAAACGCACCCATTGATGTAGCAGCAACATCATGAATATTTCTATCAAGATTATAAAAATATAAATATCTTAATACACCACATAATGTCATAGATTTAAGAGCATTTCCTGAAAATATTAGATGTGTTATATATTTCATTAAATATTCTTTAAATAAGATTCTAGATTTCTTCTTTAAATATTATAAAATTATGATTTAAGGGCTATAACTAATTTAGTAATTTGATCAATAAGAAGAATAATAATAATACCTAAAAACATGAATAAAATTAGATTATTATCTATAGTAAAATTATTATTATTATTAGTAAATTGTTCAATATTTAATGTTTTATCAGAAGCATCTTTATAACTATCATTTGTTAATTGTGTTTTTAAGGATTTTAGATAATCCGCAAGAAAAGGAGTAGTTCTATATTCAGGACTTCTATCTGAATTATTTGTATTAATATCAGAAATATTTAAATAAGCATCCATTTCATCAAAATCATAAGCTTTAATACCATCTTTTTTATAATTATTTGAAACTGAATTATAATCATTTTTCATAGAATCATTAATAACATTCATAAATACTTGTTTATTATCACATGTATTTGGTACTTCATATATAGGTGCTTGTATGGAATTACAAGATGATTTATTTTCTTTTATAGATTTATCATCATCTTTAACTTCTTTTTTTGCTTTTTTTTTTATAGATGTTTTATCTTCATTAGGGAATGCTTCATCTAATAATGAAAAGTTAATCATTTTTTCTATAATTATTATTGAAAAGAAAAAAATTAATTATTATAGAAATGGATTTATCAATTATAATTAAATATATATTTATAGGAATTTTAAGTGCTTATTTACTTATATATGGATTGAGACCATCAGTGCCTTATCCTGATAGTATTCTAGAATTATATGAAAATACATGGTTATTATTATTATTAGTTATAATAAATTTTTATGTATATTTATGGGATAGTAAAGTAGGTATATTATTATGTTTATCTATAGTATCACTTATATTTGATATGATTCAATTTACTAATTAAATAATGATATAAGAAATTTAATATAATTTTAATTAATGTCAGATAGTTGTAAAGAATTGTTATTATCATCATTAACCACATTTTATAATAAAAATGAAAATTACAAATATATATTAAAATCAATAATTGATGGTAAACATCAATTATCTCTAAGAATGATTGATTGGTTAGTAACTATATATTCTAAAAATAATAATATAATATATTGGATTTCTAATACAGATGATATTATATATAATTCATTACCTGATGATTTTTCATCTGTAAATAGTAATAAATATAAAAAAATAAATTTATATTTAGATTATAGAGCACAATTAAAATCTTTTAAAAAAATTAATTTTGATTCATTTAGAAGACATGATAGAATATCATTTATATTTGATAATGATAAACAAACATCTATTGAAACAACAATTGGACAATTAAATTTCTTTAAATGGGCATTTAATAATAAAGTAATAATATATGCTTTAAATAATCAAAAAAATATATATGAAAATATGTCTAAAAATACTTATAAGAAAAATATTAAAAAAAAGAAAAATTTATTAATACCTAGACAAGATATTATAATGACTAAATGTTATGTTTCATTTGATTAAGATGGTGGTGTTTGAGGTGCACTTCCAATTTCAAATGATACTGGACGAACATCAGGTTCAATTGTAGAAATTAACCATGGACTAACAGCAACTTGAGGATTTGGAACTTCTGAACGTAATTGTAAATTAGCATTTCGCATACTTTGTCCGATAGTATTAATACCTACATGATATCCTGCTGTTAAAAAATTTTGATCACTTAATTCTCCAGAACTAGATGGATTAATTTGAGCCCATTTGCTTGAAGCATCAGAAGGTAGTAAATCAGTAGCTGTTAATCTATCTCTTTTAAAACAAGCACTAGGATCTTTATAAACATTATTATTATTAGCCGTTGCTTCTCCTAAAAGTGAATAACTGCTATCTAATGATGCTCCTTCCATATTAGCAAAACCTTCTTTTTTATCATTAGAATTAACATAACTTTCAGGCATTGATTGTACAGCTAAACGTTTTTGTCTATATTTTTGTTCTTCAGATAATCCTCCAGTTATACCCATATCGCTAGTAAAATCTTCATATGATTTTAATCTAGGATCACTTCCTCCTGAAAATAAATCATATTGTTCTCCTTCAAAACGTTCAACTTTATCAGATTTAGGTTTTGAATTATATGATAGCAATAATAATAAAATGAGTAATAATAAAATTCCTATAGCAATTGATATTATAAGAGTAGAACTATTTGAGGCCATTATATGTAAAATATCTATCTATTATTTTTAAAAGATAATAGTTTTTAATTTAATAAGTTTATTTTCCCAATTTTTTATATTAGTTTCTTTAATAATTTCATTATATAATTCTTTAGCTTTAATAAGATTATTATTTAGTAATTTTATTTTATTATTAATATCTTCTTCATAATTAATTAAATCATATTTCCATTCTTCTTCTATATCATTTCTATTCCATTCTATAGAATCTTCTTCTTTTATAGTTTCTATATTTATATATTTAATTGCCCATTTATTTATAATAGCATTTTTATTAATATAAAGACCTAGAAAAATAATATTTATATTAATAATTAAATTTTTGTTTTTTTTATTATTATTTAAAAATTCTATTAATTCATATATTTCTTTTTCTTCATCATTTATAATTATTTCACATACTATTTTATTACTTAATATTAATGTTATTGGACAATCTGTATTATATGAATTACTATATATATTATTAATATAATCTTCATTTATATCTTCATTATCTTCATTATCAAACCATTCATTATAATTAGTTATTATATTTTCTTTAGCACATAAATCAATATCTTCTATAGTTTTGATGGTATCTTCATTATATTTAGAAGGAATAATACATTCAATATAATAACCATTTTTATCATTTAATTGTTGATAATTTTTTATTTTAATTTCATTCAATTCTAATAATATTTTATTATTTATAGATGCTATAAAATTTTTACCTTTTTTCTGCGGAAAATTAAATAATTCTTTCATTCTTATTTATATTAAGGAATTCATAATTTTTATAATGACGCAGAATAATAGTAAAACAGTTGATTTCTTTATAGATTTTATTAAAGATGAAATTAATAAACCTGAATTTAAATCTAGTATTATTAAACCTATGATATTATATTTTTTATATTATATTATACCATTATTAGCAGTTTTAATAGTATTAAATTTTATAACAACTATAATTGCTGTTTTTTTAGTTTTCTACATAAAAAATAATATTCTTGGTTAAAAATAGAATTTATGGCGAAATCTTTAAAAAAATCAGGGGGATGTAGTTCAACCGCATATGCCGGTATTAGTGATAATTATATGTTACTTGATAAAGCTATAACAAAAGGTGGTGAACCACCAAGTAATGATGATTTATTTGGTGGAGGATTATTTGAAAAAAATATGGATCGTCGTGGCGGCAATCCCTTTGGTAATGCTAATCTTTTTAAAGATATAACAGGTGGAGATCCTGTTAAAAAATTAAAAGGTGGTGATGAACCTACTAAAAAAGATTTAAAAGGTGGTGCTGAACGTGCTAAAAAATTAAAAGGTGGTACTGAACCTGCTAAAAAATTAAAAGGTGGTGATCCTGCTAAAAAAGATTTAAAAGGTGGTGATCCTGCTAAAAAATTAAAAGGTGGTGCTGATGATTCGCAACCACCTAATGCTTTATCAATGTTAGGATTTGGTTCTGCTATGAAAGGTTTTACTGATAATCTATCATCTTTAACTAATATAAAAGGCGGTGATCCTAAAGAAATAAATGGTGGATTTGCGTCATCTAAAAGATGTAAAGATTTAAAGAGAACTAAAGGAGGAACAACTGGTATAGAATTAGCACCATTTATTAGTTCTTTAGTTATGCTAGGATTACGTGCTGCGAATGATAAATCATTACAAACAGGAATAACTAAGAAATTAGGAAGTATGGTTAGTCAATCTAAAAAGTTAAAAACTAAAAAATCAAAAAGTGTTTCATCCGCTAATGTAGAATATTATTAATTAATATATTTCATATTATTTTTCTTTTCATTTAAATAAATAAGTGAACTAGATATTAATTCATTTTTATTTGAAAATTTATCAAAATTTTTAATTATATACCATCCTCTTATATAAGTATTCTCATCAGTTTCATAAGGTTCTTTTTCAATTATATAAATAAAATTATCATTACATATCACAATTTTATTATTCATTATTATTATAATGGTTTATAAATATCATTTTTTATTTATATGTTTATAAATCATTTAATTTTTTGTATTTTTAAATTATATTATATGGATTTAAAAGAATTAGATAATATACTAGAATTATCAGAAAGTAACGCATCAATTCTTTTATCATCAATTTTAGATAATGTTAATATTAAAAATAAGATTAATGTAAGTGATAGTATATATACAGATACAAATATAGATAAATGGGCTAAATCTAAAATGATAACTAGAGGAGGATCTATATTAATGAATAAAATTATAAAAAATCCAATAAATGATATTAAACTATTGAAAGAACGACAAAATGTTAATTATGAATTATTTAATTATCAATTAGAAACATTGAAAGATACAGAGAAAGATATTTTATGGATAATGACTTTAAAAAAAGAAATAGATGATGATATGAGTATTAATTTATTATTTCCATCTACAGTTATCATAAATAAATTCAATAATTATTCATTATTTCTTGACAGTTATCATTTTTATAAAATATTTATAATGCCTTCATCTTGTCTTATTTATCCTTTATCAATTATATTAGGACCATATTATTATTTAAATAAATATTTTAATTTAAAATTTCCTTTTAATAAATATTTTCAAATATTATATGAATTATTAAAATTATTAATAAAACCTTCAGGTAATATTAAAACTGATGCTACTAAATTGATTAGTATAGTTATTTATATTACTATATATATTTACAGTATATATAATACAATAATGATATCATATATTGTATATAAAACACGAGAAAAATTATTATTAAAAATATATGGTTTAGTTAATTTTATTAAAACAGCTATAACTATAATTAAAAGAAGTAATTATTGTTGGTTACCATATTTTTTATATGATAATGATATATCAAAAGATGATATAGAAGAAAGTATTATAAATTTAGATAAATTAAAATATGATTTATCTACACTTTATAAATTATGGAAAAATGAAAATTATAAAAAATATATAATTACTCTTCTTAAAATTATATATACAATTGATATTATAAATTTTATTACTAAATTAAAAAAAAATAATAATTGGTGTTTACCTAATTATTATGAAAATAACAAAAATACTAAAATATGGGATTTAAAGAATCCAATGTTAGATGATAATCAAATAGCTAATCCTCTTAATTTAAATAAAAATCTTATAATAACAGGTGTTAATGCTGGTGGTAAAACAACATATGTTAAATCTATAATATCAAATATTATTTTGGCTCAAACATTAGGAATAGTAAATGCTTTAAAAGCAAATATTTCTATTTATGATGCTATAATATCATTTATGCGTGTTATTGATGAAGTTGGTGTTAAATCATATTTTGAAACAGAAACAGACTGTTGTAGTAAAATGATAGATATAGCAAATAATATAAATAAAGAAAATAAGAAAGGATTATTAGTATTAGATGAACCTATGCATTCTACACCACCTATAGAAGGAATGTCTGTAGCATATGCTATAGCTAATTATTTAGGAAAATTAAAGGGTATATCTATAATAATAACTACACATTTTCATAAATTAATAGAATTAGCAGAAGAAGAAAATTCTAATTTTATGAATATATGTGTAAATGCTAAAAAAGATGATAATACAAATAGTTATATATTTAATTATAAGATATTTAAAGGTTATTCTAAACAATCAATAGCCATAGAATTATTGAAAAAACATAAATTAAATGATGAAATTATAAATAATGCTATAAATATTAAAAATAGTGCGATTGAATTAAAAAAGTAATAATATCTTTATTTTTTAAGAAATGTTATTTAAATTACTATCAAACATTAATTATATTTTTTATTTCTGTATTATAGCATTTGTATTATTAATATTAACTTATATCATTTATAAAATATTTATACTTGAAGCTGATATATATATAATTTATGAAAAACTAAATAAAATAGAAGTTGAATTTAGTGGCAATGGTAATAATAATTCTTGTTGTATGAATACTAATAATAAATCACATAAATTATCAGAAATTATAATGAATGAAGTTTTTAATTCTCAAAATTCTGTATTAAATCAAGAAGAATGTAATAAAGATACTATTGATATTATAGATATTGATAATCTTATCAATAATGATACCCCTATTACTAAAGAAACGGATGATTCTACTGAAGATAAAGTATTATTTGATTTAAAGAAGGATGTAACAACAATAATAAATGATAATGAATCAGTAATAAGTAGTAGTAATAATCAATTAACTAAAAAAAAACTTCAAAAAATGAATATAGATAAATTAAAAGAAAAATGTTCAGAATTAGATTTATCAACTGATGGAACAAAATCACAATTAATAGATAGAATTGTAAATAAAGAAGTTTAAGGATTAATAATTAATCTAATAATATAATAATGAGTATTGAAAATAAAGAAAATGATTTAGGATTTATAAAAATAAATATAGATATATTTACACAAATTTATAATAATTATAATGATGAAATTAATAATGAAAATTTAGAAAAAAAAGCTAAAGAACTTATATCAACATATAATTGTTTTATATCTAATTATGATGCTAAAAGTTTATGGGAAAAAAAGAAATTAATAGCTCAAAAAAAGAATTCTAAATTTAATAATGTAAGAAATAATAAACCAAGAGTATTATTAATAGATTTTAGTGATGAAATGAAATGTAAAAAAGAATTTACATCTTATTTAAATAAATTAACTGATGTTAATAAAGATATTATTTATAATAAAATATCAGTATTTATAAAAGAATTAAATGAAGAAATATTAAATTCCTTATTTGATGTTCTTATAAATTTTATTAAAATATCTTCTAATAATATTTATATTGATGTTCTTTTTTTATTTGATTATAATTATATTATTAGTAATATAAATACATATTTAAATTCATTTATAGAAAATAAAGAATGGTTGCCAAAAGATATAATTATAGATTCTAAAATATTATTTAATAATGATAATTATGATAAATATTGTTCATATGTTAAATTAAAAAAACATACTCTATCTATTATTAAAGCATTAATGATTATTATTAAAAAAATTAATAATAATACTTATTTTGATGTTTTATTAACAAATGTTTATAATGATTTTGATAATTATATTAAATCAAATAATCATAAACATATAATTGAATTATTATTAGATGAATTAATTATATTATTAGATTCTAATTATAATAAAAATATTATAAATAATTTAAATCAAATTAATTTAAATAGTTTTGAATATTCAACTAAATTTAAAATTCAAAAAATATTAGATATTTATAGAAATAATGACTAAAAAATGTGAAGAAGGAAAAATCTTAAATATACTTACAAATAGATGTGTTAATATAAATGGTATTATTGGAAAAAAAATATTAGCTATGAAAAATAAGGAATCATCAAAGCAAGATTTTAAAAATATTATTATTGAACATTTAAAAACTATTAGAGATTATGAAAAAATTAATAATAATATATATAAAGTTAGAGCTTATACTAAAGTATTGGCACAATTATATCAATATAATGATAAAATAAGTAATTATGAAGATTTTAAAAATAATATAGAAGCGGGTGATAGAATAACTAACAAAGTTAAAGAATTAATAGAAACAAATAAAATAAATTATGAAGAAATTAATATTAAAAAAGATAGTAATTATTATTTTCAAGAAGACTTAAGAAAAATTTATGGTATAGGAACTATAAATATAAAAAAAATATTAAATGCTGGTATAAAATCAATAGATGAATTAAAACAAAATACACATTTATTAAATGAAAAACAAAAAATAGGTCTTAAATATTTTAATGATTTAGATAAAAGAATACCAAAAGATGAATATTTAAAACATAAAAAAATTCTTGAAAAAGATTTAAAATTAAATAATTTAATATATGAATTTGCTGGTTCTTTTAGAAGAGGTAATACTAACATGGGTGATATAGATATGTTGATTATGAAAAATGATAATTTTGATTTAAAGGCTTATATAAAAAAATTAGAAGAAATGGGATATATAATAGAAAAATTATCATATGGAAATGTTAAATTTTCTGGAATAGTTAAATTGAAAGATAGTGATATATATAGAAGATTAGATATATTAGTAGCACCTGAAAATGAATATTATTATTCATTATTATATTTTACTGGATCTGCTGAATTTAATGTAGGATTTAGAAATTATATTAAAGAAAAATATCAAATATCATTAAGTGAACATGGTTTTGATAAAGAAGTAATTAAAATACCAAAAATGAATAGTGAAAAAGATATATTTAATTTTTTTAATATAAAATATGTTGATCCAGAAAAAAGAAAGATTTTTTATACTCCTAAGGTTTAATATATTTTCTTATAAAAATAATATTTATAAATAAGTAGAAATAAAATAATTATAATGGCTGATTTTGGCATTTCATATATATTAAAATTTATCTATTCAATTCTTACTATAATTTTATTAGTATTTATTTATACTTATTTAACTAATTTAGAAGCAAAAGGATGTGCTTGTGCTATGAGTCCCAATAATAATTTTATAAAAGGTTTTACATTATTTGCTATAATTTATTTAATATTTACAGGAATATTACCTGATAAAACTGTTAAAGATACATTAGGACCCTCTGTATTTGGTCTTTATAAATTTATTGATATAATATTTATATTAGTATTTATTTATTATATTTATTCTGTATTTCAATATACACGTTATTTAGTTAATGAAAAATGTAAATGTTCCGAAGATATTCGTCGTGAAATAATAATGATAGGATCATTAATTGAATTTGGATTAATATTTTTATTATTTCTTCTTCATATCATTTTATTTACTATTTATTTAGTTGCTTATAATGTAGTTAAAGAAGTTAATGATAATAGTGATAATATTAGAAATGTTATAAGAGATCCATTGGGTTCTATTACTAAAGTTCCAAAAACAATTTCTAGAGAAATTAATAATATGAGTAATTATGTTAAACAAACAACTAAAGAACTATCCAGAGTTGGTTCAAAAAGAAATTCAAAAAAATAAATATTTAAATATTTAATGTTCTTTTATTTTTTCCTCTAACTGATTTTTTTAATAAATTAACATCAGTGGCATCTTCAATTATTGAAGTTATTTCTTCATCACTTATTGATAATGTTTCTATTCTATTATCATCATCTATATGTGGTGAAATTTTACCATGAACATTATTAATTATATTATTAATATCCGAAACACTCTTATCTACATGTCTTATATTTTGTTTAGGTTGTGATGACATCATCGGATTATTATTAAAATTAGCTGTATTAGTTAATCCTCCAAATAAATTACCAATCATACCAAATAAACTATTATTTTGACTAGTAGATCGTTGTTGTTGAGATTGATTATGATCATTACCTATTCCTGTATTTTTATACATAAATTGTTTTGCCGCAGCATTTTGAAATTCTTTCATTAAAGTAGGATTAGATTTTAATACTTCTTCAACACCTGGAATAGCACTTTCTTTAAACATTCTAGAAGTTAAATGAAACATAAAAGCACTACCTGTTAAACTAATAAATAATCGTAATTCTGCTGGCATTTTTTTCCCTTTTGATTTATATTTTTCATGTAATTCTTCAAATATATCATCATAATCAGTTATATTTTCATGAACTTGTTCAGACCATCCATCCAGTTTTATAGCAAAAGGATCATATCTAGTATTTAAATATTCAGTTCCTGTAACAAATGCCATTAACATTTTTCTTTGAAATCGTACTGAAGAATCAATATCTTTATCTCTAATTATTCTTTCATATTCCTGTTTCATTTCTAATAAATCAGACTGCATATTATATTGATTAGGTATTACATGTCCCTTATCTTCTAATCTTTTTAATTGATATAGTATTTCTTTTTTTTCTGATATTATATCTTTTTTGCTTTTTATATTATTTTCACTTGAATTACTTTTAATATCTTCTTCATCTTCATCCTCTTCTTCTTCATCCTCATCTTCTTCTTCATTTGTTTGTTTATGTTTTTTATAAAATTGTTTATCATCTTCATCATCACTATCATCATCATCGTTATTATCATTATCATCATCATCACTATCTAAAATAATTCTATTATTTAATTTAGTTTTAAAATTATCATCGTCATCTTCTTCTAATTGTTTTTTAATTTTTATACTAGTTTTATTTTTATTAGAAGAAGAATTAATACTAGAACTACTAGATAATGAAGAAATAGATGATAATGATGCTACTTCATTACTAATTTTATTTTTATTAAATAAAGATAATAAATCATTATTTGTATTATTATTTTCTAATAAATCATTCATTTAAATTCTATATTACTTAAAATTAATATGTTTATATCTTTTATATAAACGAATAAACTTATTCAAATAAGAAACTAAAAAAATTACTAGATGTTTCTTTTAAATCTTTAATAACATTAATATTAAAAGGTTTAATTTCTTCTATTTTTGTATTATCATCAGTTGTTTTATTAAAACATTTTGTTAAATTTTTTTCTAATTCATCTATTCTTTTATTTATTTTAATACTATCATTTTCTTTAGAATTTTCAATACATTCATTACTAATATTATCAGCATTTTTGTTAGCTTCTTCTATAGCAGATGAAGATGATTTTAATATATTATTAATACCTGATAAATAATAATAATTATGTTTAAAAAATATTAAATATTCACTTATAGGTATTATAGATTTATAATAAGTAAAATTATATAAATCCATATTAATATTACCTTTTTTATTTATAATAACAGGATTAGAACCTAATTTAATTGTAAATTTCTTATCAGTTTTATATTTAAACATTTCTTTATTAATTATTAAAGTTATTTCTGATTCTGTATATAATAATGCTATAATTAATAAATCACTACCTTTTATTATAGTTTTATCAATATTATTAATATTACCAGCATATACATTATTTCCAATTGTTAATATAAAATTATAATTATTATTTATATTAGGTTGTATATTTATATTAACCATAGAATAAGTATAATTTATATTATTATCATTTATAATTTCTTCTGTATTACCAGTCATTTCAAATAAAATATTATTATTTTCACTTATATCATTTATTTTACAACTGATAATTACACTAAATTCAGTTAATTCATTAGAATTAGTATTATTGGCATAATAAAAACTTTTAGGACCTAATAATTCTATTCCATTAATATCAGCTCCTTTAGCACCATCATTATTAATTTTATTATTTTTTAAATTAATCATTTTTGAAAATGTAAAATATTCATTTACATTTAATTTTATATTATATTTATCAGTAGTTAAATCTATATCATACCATCTTCCTTCAGAATTTCCGAGTTGTTTAATATTAAAATAAGTGCTAATACTCATATATTTAAAATTTTTATAAGGTAAATCTTCAATTATTTTATTATATGTTGAATTAAGATAAGTTGTATTTAATGTTTCTTTTGTTAAATTATTAACTTCAAAATTTTCTTTTTGCTTATTTATAATGTTAAAATAATTTATAAAAAATAATGTTATAAATAATCCTATAAAAAAACTAAAAACTTTTAAAAAAACTAAATTCATTATCTATAATAATCATCTAAAAATTATATAAGAATTAATTTTTATTATAAAATATAAAAATAATAAATAATGACTCAAGAAGATGATAATAGTGTATGTTCTAATGATAATGCTGAAGATGTAGAAGTTAAAGAAAAAGAAAAAGAAGAAGATGATGAAGAAGAAGAAGATGATGAGGAAGAAGAAGATGACGATGAGGAAGAAGAAGATGATGAAAATGAAGAATATGACCCAGCAATTATTCAATATGAACTTCTTAAAAATTTCCTAGTGGATGAAGAGGGAACTAATGTAGCAACACATCTAGGAGCAATAGCACATGAATTAAGAAGATTAAATAAAGTATTACTTAAAAATAAAAATTAAGCTATATTATAATTACTTTTAGCATTAGCATAATTATACATATTATGTTCTGCGGTAGCAACAGGTAATATTAATTCTTTAATAGCATAAAATGTAGGATTACCTCTAACTCTATCTCTAATAGTTTTAAGGGGACATAAATCATTAAATTCATATATAATTTTTTTATCATCTATTTGAAGAATAATAGGTGTTTTAATTTTATTATAACCATCTTCACTATAATAACTATTAGGTATAGAAAATGTGGTATCTATAATAGCATTAGATACTATATAATAATTTTTAGTATTTTGAAAAGCAATTTCTTCATTTGGAAATGGAAGTGCCGTACCTGAATATGAAGTTCTTATATCAGGAGGATTTGGAGCACAAATAATAATTTTTTTAAAAGAGTCGGCATTTTTAACAACACCTTTAATAATTATATTATTATTATTAAAAATAAAATTACAATCAATATAATTATCACTTATACTTTTATTCATTATTCTATTACTATAATAGACTTAAAATAATTTAGTTGTTCCTAATCCTTTATCATTAGTTCCTTGTGTTTTACAACTAACATTATCACAATATACATAATATTTATTATCCAATTCTTTATTTGTTTCATTAATTAATTCGCCAGATTTACATGGAATACATGGCATTAAATTTTCTAAAGCTTTTTTTCTTTCTTCTTCTACTATTTTATCATAATTATTTTGAAGAAATAATCTTTGTTCATAACTAGAATTAACCATATTATTTTGTACTAATAAATTATTTAAATGAGCATTTCTAACACATCTAGTTTCATAATTAGTAAATGAACGTCCATCACTCATTTTTAAAGGACAATTTATAGTATTCATATATTCTAATAATAAAAAATATTAAATTTCATGTTCATATGTCAAATTATGAATATATAATTCACTTGTTCTACCTACTCTTTGAGCTCTACCTATAGCTTGTAATTTATCTATTCCCATAGAATGAAATATAATAACATCTGTAGCATAATTAATATCTATACCACTACCAGCATATTGTGTATTTAAAAGGATTATATTAATTTGTCCATTTTTAAATTTTTCTAAAATATTTAACATATGTGAAGTATTACCTTTTAAAAAATCATATTTAATATTATTTTCATTCATTTTACCTTTAATTAATTCAAATCCTAAATCATTTTTACTAAATACTATAAATTTTCCATTAGGTTTATTTTTTATAATATTAATAAATGTATCTTCTTTTGTTAATATTATTTCTTTATCAATACATGTATCTACTTTTTCATTAACAATAGCTATTAATTTATCATAACTTAATATAGGTGTTCTACAATATGGACAATTTTTATTATCTTTTACCCATTTAAATATACATGAACCACAATATAAATGAGTACAATCTAACATCACTGGATTTTTAACAGTATCCATACAAATAATACAATTATTAGTATGTAATGATTTTATTCTTTCAGTTAAATCTATTATTTTATTATTTTGATTATTAATTTTTATATTAATATTTTTTAATTTTGTTTCTTTATCTTCTTGTGATATATCTTGATTTAATATAAATGTTTTTTCTATTTCTAAATTATATAATTCTCTTTTTAATTCTTTTGATACTAATTCTATAATATTATCTTCTGTTTCATTTTTACCTCCTAATTCTTTAATAGCACCAATAAAATCATTAGCATTTATTTTTTCCATTACAGAATTATTTAAAAATTTTTTGGCAATTATAAAATTTGAATCTAATTTACATAAATAATATTTTTCAATTGGTTCGGGTAATTTAAAACTTTTCTTTATAAAATCTATATTATTTTTTACTAATATTAAATTAATTGATGTATCATTCATTAATTTTTTAATTCCATTTGTATAATTATTATTTATTTTTTTTAATATATCTATATATGTTCCCGATATTAACCATAAATAATAATAATTTAAATTATCAGGAATCTGATGAATAATATCATGTGCCTCATCTATCATTATTCTTTTCCAACTATAAATAAAATTTGAATAATTATAATAATTATTTATAAGAATTTTTAATGTAGTATTTTTTATTAATACTAAATCAAAATTTTCAAAATAATTATATATTTCATTTATATTATTGCCATCATATTTTGGTAAATTAGTTTTTATAAAATTATAATTATTAATTGCCAATATCTTCAATTTTGTATTTTCTTTTATCATTTTTTCCCATTGTGTATATACAGGTCCTCTAGGTACTATTACTAATGTTGTATTTATTATATTATTTTCTTTTTTTATTAAACTATTATCATAAGTAATATTCAAATAATTATAATTTTTAGTAGAATTATGTGTTTTTATATAATTTGGATTTATATATATATTATTTAAATTATTAGATGCTATTAATGATAAAGCAATTAATGTTTTTCCATATCCAACAGTGTCTCCAAATATTCCAATATTTGTTCCTATTTTAATATTTGTATAATTATTAGTTATATTAGAATTATCTATATTATAAATTAAATTACTATCTCTTATTTTATATTTAATTTCTCCTTTATTTTCCATTTCTATCGCTTTATATAATGATGTTAATTGATGTGGTTTTAATTTTAATAAAATTTTTTCAGGTTGATATGCTAATAAATTTATATCATTTAATTCTAAGTCATATACATTATCATTATTCATTTCTATTAATATTATTTTCTAATTTTTATATAATTAATTAAAAAAAATATATAAGAATATACATAATTTCTTTATATATAAATATGGAAAATAATGAAGTTATTATAGATGAAAATAATATTAATAAAAAAAAAAGAGTTGTAGTTGCTTTACCTGGAGATAATTTTTCTTCAAAATTTTTAATTTCATGGACTAGTGCTTTAAATGTTATTTGGGAAAGTCAAAAATATGATTTAATTGTAAGTCCAGGAGTTAGTTCATATGTAACATTTGCTCGTATGCAAACATTAGGTTTAGATGTTCTTAGAGGTGTTCAACAAAAACCTTTTAATAATCTTGATTTTGATGTATGGGTAACTATTGATAGTGATATTATTTTTACTCCACAACAATTGATTGATTTAATTGAATCAACTGAACTTCATCCTGTTGTAAGTGGTATGTATCGTATGTCAAATCTTACTAATTATGCTATAGTTAAAGAATGGAATACTGATTTTTTTCTAAAGAATGGTTATTTTGAATTTTTAACTCCTGAATATGTTGATAAATGGAAACAAGAAACAGGACTTAAATATATGCCAGTTAATTATACAGGAATGGGTTTCTTTGCTATTAAAAAAGATGTTCTTAAAAAAATGACTTATCCTTATTTTAATGCGGAATTACAAGAAATTATTAGTGAAGATGGAACTATTATTAGAGATATTTGTTCAGAAGATGTTGCTTTTTGTAAAAATATTCAAAAAATAGGATTTCCTATAGTTGTAAATACAGATATTAGAGTTGGTCATCATAAATTAATTTCCATTTAAAAAATAAATGAATATTATCTTATTATTATTACTTTTAATTGTTGGTTATTATTCTATTAAATATTTACTTTTCATTTTAATAGGAATAATTATAGGTATTTATATAACTTATTATTATATGAAAAAAAATAAATTCTAATCTAATTTTTTATTTTTTATATAAAATGCGTATTCCATTTTTATAAAATTATATTTTTCCAAATATTCATCTATTAAATTACAATCTTTATTTATTCCTATATATATATAATCAATATTATTAAGATATTTATCTAATCCTTTTAATGCTTTTAATTCTGTTCCTTGAATATCTAAATTAATAAAATTAAATTTAATATCTTCATAATCACTTAAAATATTTCTTAATAAATTAGTTGTAGTTTTTATATTAAATGTTACTTCTTCTATTTTATCAGATATTACAGCTTCTTCTATTACACCAACCGAAAAGATAAATGGGACAAGATTTATTTTTTGTATATCTTAAAACTATGTTTTAGGTAATTTGTTAAATGCTCTTTATTTATTTTTGTGCTTATTATATCTTTTATCATATTATCTTATATCTTCATATGTATTTGGACTTTCTTTTTTGATGTAATGTTTTAATTGACTAAAAAACTCTTCTATTGCATTTGTTTCTGGATGATATGGAACACTATATAATAAATTATTATTTGTACTTTCTATTATTTTTTTTACTTGTTTTGAACGATGTATAACAGCATTATCCATTATAATTAAGTAGTTTTTATATTTATCTTTAATATAGTCATTATAAAATTCTAATATATTTTGTGTTTTTAATCCACCTTTTAGGTCTTTATATAATACATACCCTATGATTTTATCAGCACTAATAGCAAATAATAAATTATATCTTTTGTAAGGATATTTATATGTTTTATCTATTACTCTTGTACCACTTTTGCTTCTTCCATAAGAAAGTTTCATATTTAGATAAATAGAAGTTTCATCCAAACAAATTGTTTTATCATAACTAAACTTTTTTAATTTATTATAAAAAACTTCTAAATCTTCTTTTTCTTGTCATTCTTTCTTTTCAGGATAGTATTTACTTCTTAATTTCTTTCTTGTATTTTTGTTTAATTGTAATATATTATATATAGAATGGTCTGATAATTTTACCTTATATTTATTATTTACTAATTTGGAAAATTCCCATAATGTTGTAGTAGGATATAATTTAACATAATCCTTAACAAATGAAATTATTTCTGGTGTTATTTTTATATTTTTATGTTCTCTATTTTTTCTTTTTATATTACCATTTTTATTATATTTTATTTTCCATCTTGATAGAGATTGTATTTTACAATTAAATATTTTATTACATACCTCTCTCATCGTTTGATTATGTGTCAAATAATATTTTACAGCAGTTAATTTATAATCTTTACTATGTTGTTGTTCTACCATTCTTTACTATATAAATGTACTTAAAAATAATTTACATAATAATATATAACATTATGGATATTATTAAACTGGTAGAAGAAAATAAAAAACTCAAAAATGAAATTATAGAATTAAAGGAACAACTAAAAAAATATACTTATGGTAATACTCATAAAAGATATTATGAAAAAAATAAAGAAAGAGTAAAGGAAGGTGGTGCAAATTATCTAAAAAAATTAAAAGAAGAGAACCCAGATAAATTAAAAGAATATAGAAGAACTGCTTATCTAAATAAGAAGAATAAATTAAAAGAAGTTATATAAAAAAATGATTAATCATTATAATTATTTACTATATCAAAAATGTCAAATAAAGGAATTCCTACAATTGGAGTAAGAGGTATTCAATTTAGAAGTAGGATTGAAGCACAATGGGCGTATATCTTTGAAAAGTTAGAATGGAATTGGGAATATGAACCAATAGATTTAGATGGATATATACCAGACTTTATTATTAAATTTGATGATGAAGAAATTTTGATAGAAATAAAAGGAGACACTAATATTTGGAATAAAGAAGTATATAAACCCCATGCAGATAAAATTTTACAATCAGGATGGAAAGGACAATTTGGAATTTTAGGAAGTGTATATAAAATAACTGATGACTTCCACTTTATTAAAAGAATAAATATTGGTAAAATATATCAAAATAAATGGGAACTATATGATGAAAATCATCATATATTAGAAAATAATGACATAAAATTTGATGATTTAATTATAGTTTTCAGCAATAAAGTAAATAAATACTATATTGATGGTCTTGAAAAAAAAGAATTATTAGAATGCCCTTTATACGAAAGAAAAGATACATTTAATGATATTAGTGAATATTTTCAAAAAATATGGGTAGAAGCAAAAAATAAAGTCCAATGGAAAAGAATACAAAATAAAATTGAATTTAAACCAAATAAAAACACTTTTATAAAAATATTAGAAAAATCCAAAATAAATGAAAAAGGAAAAAGTTATATAAAATATGATGGAACAAAATATGAAGGGTTATCATATGAAGAAAGTCAATATTTTATACAAAAAGGAGGAATTAGTAAATGGATTGATAATACAGGTAGTTTGATAGTTGATGTAGAATTTAGTAATCTTAAAACAATTAAAGAAATACTATTGCATCCTGTAATTTTAGATACTGATAAAAAGAGAATTATGAGATGTTATGAAAAAATAAAATTACATTATGATATTTATAATGAATTACCTATATGGGGTAATACAGATATATTTGTTAATAATAAAACATATATATACAAAATTCATTATGATAAATCTATACAATATTTACAAACTATAGATTATAGTATAAGTAATATGAAGAAAATAACACTTGAAGGTATTCCACACTTTCCTATTGAAATGAATGAAAATGATTTTATACATACATAATACAATTCAATAAGCATATAAAGATTAGTAAATATATACTATATAGAATTATACATAATGAAGAAACCTCCTGATAAATATAAGTGTATTAAATTACCTATTACTTCTATTCTTTATAAAAATAAAGAATGTCAAAATATCTTTAATACTATTCAAGATGCAGTTTATAGAACAAATTATATTACTACAAAAACAAGTTTGTTATTGAGATTATGGTGTTTAAATAAATATCATAATGGTATTAATATTCCTTTAATTACTGAAACAACTATCAAAATGTGTATGAAATCTATTCTAAAACCTTCCAAAGGAGGAAGAAAACCTAAAGAAGAAAATGTTTTATTACTAAATGAGTTTAAACAATTACATAATTTTACATTAGAAAATGGTGTTAATTTATCTGCTATTTTAAATTATTATGCTATAACTATTCTTACATCTATTGAAAATAATATTAAAATCCATTTTTTTGATTAATATTTTAAATCTTTAAATACAATTTATACCACAACATAAATAAATAATATGATGATATAGTTCATCATATGATTATGAAATTTTAATTTTTCTGCTAATATAACTAAATTATATTCCCCTAATTCTTTAAATAAATTAAATAATGTAATATCTAGTACTTCATTATATCTCAAAAAACATTCATCTGATATTTGAATAATCTTTATCATTATTTATATTTATTTATAATTCTTTTTCTACTTCCTCCTTTTATATTATTAGGTGGTTTTGGTATATTATTTCTATTTGTTATTGGTGATAATAAATTTGTCATAAATGATGTTTTATTATTAGTATTATTTACAGGCGTTTTTTTAAATAATTTACTAAAAAAAGATTCATTATTATTATCACTAGATGTTGTTGTTGTATTTTTAGAAAATAAATTAGAAAAAAATGATGATTTATTTTCAACAGGAACTATAGGTTTAGTTTCAACAGGAACAGTAGGTTTAGTTTCAACAGGAACAGTAGGTTTAGTTTCAATAGGAACAGTAGGTTTAGTTTCAATAGGAATAGTAGGTTTAGTTTCAATAGGAACTATAGGTTTAGTTTCAATAGGAACTATAGGTTTAGTTTCAATAGGAACTATAGGTTTAGTTAATTCTTGATTTTTTATAATTATAGGTTTACTATCTATTGTTACTTTTGGAGTAGAAGAAGAAAATAATGAATATATTAATAATATAATAGAAATAATTAATAATAATCCTAATATTATAAATCCAACATATATCCAAAAATTAAATTTATCTAATACATCATCTTTAAATAATTTTTTTTCTTCATCTTTTGTTTTTAATTCTAATTTATTTGTTGTATCCGTTGTATCGGTTATATTATTTGATGACATTATATCTAATAATTTAAATGAAAAAATAAATAGATTTTAAATAAATAGAATGTCTTTAAAATCTATTAATATTAAACAATGGTTTCCTGATAAAACTAATAAAATATTTAAATTTGATATTTATGAAGATGATAGTATAGAAGATAGTATTATTAAAATCGTTAATAAATTACAAATAGAAGGAAGATTTTATGTATGGAATACTAATTATAAAAGTATATTATTTTCAATATCTGAATATCATTGGAAAGGATATAATTATAATCCTTTTGAAGCTAAAGATTTAAATAATCCTATAATTAAACAACCTATTATTTATAATTATAATAAAGGATTATCTTATTTTAATACTTTAAATATTATATTTGAAAAAGATTTTCCTAATTTAAAAGATAATCCTTATTATTTTATAGATATTAAAACTAAAATACTTATTTCTGATAAAATTCTTAAAAATTTAGAAGATATATTAGCTACAAATATTAGTGATAATTATTCTATAATACATAGATATGAATTAATATCAATATTTAATTCCGATATTTTAATTCCCAATATTTATTCTTTATTAAATACTAATGAACTCATTCAATATATTCAATGGATTAATGATACATATACTATTATTCATAAATTATATCTTTATCATAATATTAATCATTATAATTTATCAAATTGGACTAATTTAGAAAAAATAACAAATATAGATGTAATTAATTGTTATTCATTAATTAATGAAAATTGCTATGCTAAAATAACTATTAATACAACATCTATTATTATTAATTATATTTTAGATTTAAGAAAAAATATAACATGGGATATTTTAAATAATCATACAAATAAAATTAAAAGTTATCTAGAAACTAATCTAAAAACTAAAATTATATTTAAACCAATATCTATAAAAATTCATAATTATATTAATATTATTAATGTTCCATTTGATGTACTTAAAACAAATATCTCTAAATATCCTCAAATATTTAATATAATATCATTAAAAGATACTATAAACTTAATTTATAAAAGAAGTTCTAATTATAATAATGAAGTTCTAGATTATAGTAAATATATTAAAAATAGATTGTTATTAGGTATTGAAAATAATGATATAATTGATGAATTAATATCATTTGGTTTATCTAAAGATGATGCTAAAAAATTAGTAGAAACAGAAGAAGATTTCCTTAAAGATTTAGAAAATAAAATGATAAAAGAAACATTTGATAATAGCAAATTAAATACTTTTGTTATTATAAAACCAAATAAAAGTGGATTTGAAATAATTATTCACAATACTCCTAATAAAAAAGAATTTGAATATTTAATATTTTGGTTATCAAAAATAATTAGTTCTTCTCAAAAAAAAACATTAGAAATTAAAAAGAAATCTATATTAAAAGTTGAATCTTCTTCATCATCTTCTTCTGAAATAAAAAGTAATAGTAGTGAAAAATTAGAAGATTTATCATCATCTTCAGGTGGAGCAGGTAATGAAAAAGAAGATCAACGTTATAGAGTTCAATTATTACAAAATGCTGATAAAGATTTATTTGGAGAGAATTATGCTAGAAAAAAATGTCAAAAAAGAAATCAACCATTTGTTTTATCTAAAGAAACTAGAGATAAATTAATTAAAGAAAATAAATATTATACTGATAATGATATTTATTATGGTAGTAAAAAAGATAAAATGAATTATTATTTATGTCCAAAATTATGGTGTAAAATTTCTAAAGTACCAGCTGATCCTATTACTAAAAAATGTCCAATAGAAGATGATGAAGTAATTTTAAGTTTTTTTGATAATAAAGATGAAGACGGTGTTAAACGATATGTAAAATTAATAAAACCAAATGAAAATGATATATGTGTACCATGTTGTTTTAAAAAACCACCAAAAGAACATGAACTTAATAAATGTAAAAATTATGAAACATATAATCCTAATAAAGCAATAGATACTAATATAATTCAAGATAAAGATGAAAATTATTTAGTTAATTATCCAGCACCTATTCCATTTGGTAGATATGGAATTGTTCCTCAGTTTCTTCATGAATTTATATTTCCAACTATTAAATATTCAAATTGTTCAAAAGATTTAACAAAAAATGAACAATGTCTAGTTAGAAAAGGTATTATTCATAAAAAAATAAATAAAGAAAATACAAATTATCCTGATAGTTTTATTTATGCCATTAGTTATCTATTAAATTTTAAAGATAAAAATGAATTTGTTAAAGATATAAAAACTAAATTAGATTTAATTAGTTTTTTAAGTATTGAAAATGGAAATGTTTGTAAAGCTTTTATGGATAAATTACCTTTAATACCTGAAGAAAATATTAAATTATTAGCAGATTTGAAATTACATTTTAAAGAATTTCCCATTTTATATAAAATTAATTTAAATAAAAATAATTTTCAATTATCTAGATTATTAGGTATTTTTAAAAGTTATAAAAAATTTATTAATTATATTGAAATAAATGATTATCATATTAATAAAAGTTCTTATTATTTCTATTCTCTTATTGTTAATATCTATAATAAATTATTAATTGTCTGGGAAAAAGATAATACTAATACCAATATAATATGTCCTTATTTTACTTCTTATAATGATTTAATAACTTCTATGGAAATAAATCCTGATATTATTATGTTATTAAAAGAAAATAAATATTTTGAACCATTAGAAATTAAATCAAAAAGTAAAGATGGTATTAAAATAATAAAATTAAATGATTATCCTAAATTACAAGAATTATTAAAAGAATGTAGTACTAATAATATTAATACAGATACATATACTAATCTTTATACTTTAAATAATTGGAGTAAAACTAAAGGAAATGGATTAGATAATTCTGAAAAATTTATTATTGATACTATTATTATTAATAGTGATTTGACTATAGAACATTTTTTAACTAAAGGAAAAATTCTCTTAACTATTAAAAAAATAGGTATTAGTTATTTAAATAGAATTATAAAAGATTTAGATATTAAATCAATTCTATTTTATGAAGATTTATCGGATAATTTAACAACATATGATATTAATATAAGTGTTAAAGATTTACAATTATTTAAAAATAAATCTATTCTTTATGATATAAAATATGATATTGGAGAATTAAATAAAGATATTCCTCAAAAAGAACCTTTAGTTGAAATTTATACTATTCTTAAAATATTAAAAAAACCTTTAAATAATAATTATATTATTCATACAAGAATTAATGATGATTTATATATATACGAAAATGATACTTATGAAGATAATAAAAAATGGTTTCAACTTCAATTAATGGTTTTTACAACATTATTAAAAAATATTGATGATAATAAACTTAAAGAACTTCAAAAATTACCTAGAATTGACTATATCAATAAATTAATTACATTATTTGATAAAAATATACCTCATATTAATAAAATAAGATTAATATTAGAAGAAATTCCTATTTATAGTATAAATCATATTAAAAAATATTTAAATAAATTATTAATATATTATAAATATGATTTTTTAAATACTACTATTAATATTAATAAAAATATATCACAATTTGAATTCTCTCAATCTGCTCTTAATAATGGTATACCATATGATTTATTTAATTATCATTTATCCGGTCCATATAATAATTTTATTTATTCAAATTATGAAAATAAAGAATATTCTTTTAATAATGATGATAAATTAATTATTGATTTATCTAAATTACCTGATATATTTAAAGGAACTCTTAAAAAACTTAATAGTAAATGGACTATGCATAAAAAAAGTTTATGGTATCAAATGGAAATATTAAAAATATCAAATTATACTAAAGATACCTTTAAAGAATTTTTTATTTGGTTAGCTGATTATATTAAAGTAAAAGCATCTTTTAATAATTTACAAGAAATAACAGATAATAAACTTAAAATTGTCGCAGATGATGAAGAAAATCTTAAAAATTTATTAAAAGATAATAAATTATTTAAATTATTTATGACTATATCCAAAAAATCTTATTCTAATGTAAATACTTTCTATAAAAATTATTTTACTAATTTAACTAATTCTGAAAAATCTGAGTTTATTAATACGGTTATATCATCTGGATATTCTTTAAATGATTTATATATATTATCAATGTGTGAAATTTTAAATATTAATATTTTAACTATACACAGAGCAATTTATAAAACTAGTAAAGATGATTTAATTAGAGGTGATTTAGATGACTTAATTATATCAACAACTTTTTATAAAGCTCCTAATAATCATTATAATAGACCTTTTTTAATATTTTATAAAGATATTAATGTAAATAATAATGAAACCGTTTATTATTTAATTGTAGATAATACAAAAGAAATTATATATAATAATATCTATTTAAAATTAGATGAAATACCTGATGAAATAAAAATATTAGTTGAAGAACATTTAAAAAGATATTATTAATAATTAATTACATAAAAATGGATAATAAAAACTCTTTTAATAATTGTATACTATTAATTTATTTTAATGATTCTTTTTTAGTCTCTGAAAAAGATTTTATTAAAAATATTTATCAAAAATATTTTAAAACTATTGTATTTTATTCTAATTATAATAATGATACTGAAAAAATAGATAAAGATGTAAATTATATTTTTACAAATTATGGTTTTAATACACATGCGATTTTTAGTGATTTTTATCTAAAATATAGACAATTAATTGATGATTCTGATGGATTAATGTTTGCTATAGATGATTGTATTCTTAATATGAAAATTCTTCATAATTTTAAAAATGATTCAATTATATATTATTTTAAAGAAAATGAATATAAACCATTAGAAGAACATAATGGTTGGCAATGGGATAAACCATATTATGGTAAAGATGCTTTTTATAGATTATTAAAAGATGAATTATATAATAAATATTATGATATTAAATATTTTAGTGGATTTTATGCTGATTGGTTTTATCTTCCTAAACAATATTTAACTGATAAATTTTTTCTATTATCATTTTTATTAGCAAAACATCAAGTATTTTTTGAATTAGCAATTCCTACACTTATTAATTATATAGAACAAGATAAAAATAAATATCAAATTGTTAATGATGATATTTTATGGGGTGAAGATAGAAATACTAAATTTACAAATAAAGATTATTTAATTTATTCTTTATGTAAAAAAAATAGTTTTGCTATTCATCCAGTAAGAACTTATAGATATCCTTTTATTAAAGATTGGTTAATTGAACTTTTTTCTTAAATAATAATATTATTAAATATATCCATATTATATTACTAAAATAACACCACATTGAACCCCATGTCTTATATTTATAATAATTATAAATACTTATTATTAATATTATAGATACTCCTATAAATGCTATTTTTTCTTTATATAATAATAAAGGAATTATATAAAAAGATAATCCTATTATTATCCATATAACAGGTAAATCTAACCAATGCCATATTAAATGACCATTATTACCTTTTTTCATATCAAAATTAATTTTAGGTAATTCAAATATGACAAATAATATAAATAATATTAACATTATTATAAATGAATATAATCGTATTTCATTATCTAATAAAAAATAATTTATAAATATTATTTGAAGACCTATTATAACTAATCCTATTTTACTCAATATTTCTATTATTTTTTTATTATTTATATAAATCCAAGCAAAATATTCTAATAATTGAATTAATGAAAATAATAAAATTAATAATAAAAATTTAGGTTTTATTACATTTTTTCCATATTTATATAATATCATTATTGATATTATTCCAAAAATAAAAGTATTTAAAGAAATCGTTGAATTATAACACATTTTATTTAATAATACCAAATATTAATTTATTAATAGTTGTATTAACGCAAAATAGTCTATGTAATAATATTCCCATTAAAAATAAAAATATTAATATTAATATTATATTAATTTTAAATATAAAACTTATAATAAATCCACCTATTATTGTTAATATTACATCTATAACAGCTATATCAAAAATACGATAAGCATGTACACCTTCATTTACCTTTCCAAAAATATCAGAATATTTTCTAAATGGACAATATGATGACATATTTTAATTAATAAATATCTATTATATGTTTAAATAATAAACTGACCATGCTAAATAATTAGCAAATAACAACCATAAAATATAAGGTATTAATAATATAATAGATAAATATGATACATTTGAAAATATATAAACAGTAATTAAAGCAAATATTAATATTAAAGTAGTAATAATAGCTGATCCTAAAATATTTTTATAATAAAAAAATACTATACTATAACTAAAATTTAATAATAAATGTATTATTGGTATTATCCAACTAATATATTCTAATTTAGATAATGAAATTGTATATGATATTATTATTAATATATATAAAATAGTCCATGCTATACCAAAAACATAACTAGGAGGGGTTAATTTAGATTTTTTTAAATTCATATACCATTTATCAGGTTTAGATGGATAATATATCATTAATAATCCATTAATTAAAAAAAGAATAATAACTATTATAAATGCTTCTATTTCTCTTTTTTTTATATTTAAAATCATTTAAAATATTACAATATTTTAATTTCTGGTTTCTTTAATTGATAACATTTATCTCCTTTTTCTCCTAAATTATAATTAAATCCAATATTATCTTCATCACACATATCTTCAAATTCATCCTCTTCTTCTTCTATTTCATCTAATACATATTTAGCATTATTTTCTTTTTTCTTTGATGATTTTAATAATTCTACCATATATTCTTCATCTAATGCTATATCAAAATTTCCAGATCCACAATTTGGTACTTTTCCTAACATAACTTGAGGTGATATTCCTGATGTATTATCATATTCTGAAAATATACTAGCATTTATTAACATATCTACACTTTCCTCAAATGATGATTTACTTAAAGCACTACTCGCTGTTCTATTTATTCCATGTCTATCAATTGACATTAAATTTCCTTTAAATGTCATAGTATCTATTAATAATGATAAGTGTCTATAATTCATTGATCCTTCTCCTGTAACATTTACTAATTCTTTATATAAAGCATTTCTAGCAGCTTCAATTCCTAATACATTATAAATTTCTCTAATATCATTTGAAATTGTTCTAGTAGCATCAATATTAGGATTTGATAAAATTTCCATTAAATTAGTACCATCTGTATCTAATACCCATTCAACTACTCTATCAAATACTCCTTTATCTTCATTATATAATTCATATTTATTTTTATTCAATGATACCTTATTTATACCTTTATAACCTTTTAATAATACTTGATATACTATATTATGTTCCATTGCTTTAATTGCTGCTATTTCATCTTTATTTTCAATATCTTTACACGCATATTCTGTTAATCTAATTCTAAATATACATTCTTCAGCATTATCATCACTATATATACAATCAATATATTTATTATAAACTTTATTTAATTTAGTATATATATCAATCATTCTTAATCCATATGAAATCATCTTTTCTTTATTGAATTTTAATCTTAAAACCCAACATGATTTACTAAAATTTTTATTAACTGATTCATATAATGGTTTAAATTTATTATAAATTTCTAATATTCCTTTATCTTTTTCTAATGCTGAATCAAATTGATCTTTGTCCCAATATATTTCACTGTATTCTAGAATATCAGATAATTTAGTTATTTCAATACTATTTTTAATATTCATTGCTATTACTTTTGTTTTATCAATTCTATCATCATTATATTCTATTCCATCATCAGCCATTACAGGATTAATTACTGAAGCTACATCTGGTTTCATATATATAGTTAATGTTGGGGTCTTAGTTTTTTTAGTAGCACTTAAAATTTCTTTTAATCTTGGAACACCACTGGTTGCTTTTACTGCCGCAGCAGTTCCAGAAACATGAAATGAATCTAATGTCATTTGTGTACCCATTTCTCCAATTGTTTGTGCTGCTATTACACCAACCATTTCACTAGGTTGTGCTAATGCTTCATTAAAATAATCATAAATTTGAATTACTAACCAATCAAACATATCTTTAGAAAAATTATGTTTTATTATTAATTTTTTAGGTGATAAGAAACATCTTAATAATATATGAAAGAATATCATACCTTGTTCTTGGTCTTTTACATATAAATCTTTAATTATTTTATTGATATTATCTAAAATATAATCAGGTGTTAAATCTGTTAATGTAGCTGTAATTCCAACTGTTTCACGTCGTTTAATTGCTGTTGTTATTAAACGATTAAATGGTATAGGATAAGTAATTTTACTATTTTTATGATTTTTATTAACTTTTGTAATTATAAACATCTTATCATCTAATAAATCCTTAAAATGATCAATACATCTTTTAAATGTATTTGGTGTAATTTCTTTATTAGCATCAGGTGTTAAATAAATATTTATTTTATCCGCTTCTGTTAAATTATATTCTTCTTCCATTTTTAAATATGTCATTTCAATTGTTGGTAAAAATTGTTTTTCTATTTTAGTTCCATCCATACCATCTTCACCATAAATAAATTGTATAATTGTTCCAGAAGCATTTCTTACAGTATTATCATAATAAATTTTAGCATCTTCCATTGCTTTTACTAATCTTCTTTGAATATAACCTGTATCACTAGTATCAAATATTGTTAATCCAGTAATTGTCATAAAATTTTTAGTTGTTGGAATTGTTAAATCATATAATTTTTTATAATTTACTTTTTCTTCAGGTTTTAATACTATAATATCAATAATTTTATCTAATACAACATTATTAGATTTATTTGTTAAATTAATATTACAATATATGATTGATATAGTATTTCCCGATATCATTGTAAATATTCCTAATCTATTACATATTAAACTAATACCTTCTATTAATTTATTATCATCTGATGATATACTAATATTACCAATATCATCTGTAACACCAGAATCTGAAATTATACCATCTAATAATCCTTCAATAAAATCATTTGAAGACATGTGAGTAAAATCTGGAATTGTTTTAATATTCTCTAAAAATTCAATTAATGATCCTTCACATATACCAATTAATTTATCATTTTCATATGTATATTTAATATCATTTTTAATAAACCAATTTTCAATAATATTTGTATTATTTAAATTAAATTCTATCTTATTCTTATTAATATTTCCATTTGAAATAAATGATCCTAAAAATAAACCATTCTCTTTATCTAAATCAAATGTATAATTATTAATTTCTATTTTATCTTTAATAATAGGTGGTTCCGGTAAATATATAGTAGTTGGAACATAATCACCAATATTAACTTCATCTGTTTTTGTTGCTACAAATTCAGTTTCATTCCATATTAATAATGTTTTTGAATTAGGTACAATAATTTCTCTACCTGTTTTTGTAATTACTTTATATAATGTTTCTTGCGGATCATGTCTAGTAATTATTGTAACTTCACCCCAACTAGTTTTTCCATCATTATCCGCAGTTGGAATATATACACTATTAGATAATCCTAACATTTCCATATTAGCATCTTCCTCTCCAAAATGTTCTATTAAATCTTTATTATCAGGATTATCTAATTTATTATCAATCCACTCACCAATATTAACAGATTTACATTCACCATCTTCAATAATAATAATAGGTGTATCTCCTGAAACAGATTTAACAGCAGTATCAATAAGTCCTTCACGTCCACCCATAGCATGAAAGAATACTTCTTGTGGTGATAAACCACTAATAAAACTATTTTCTACAAATCCACGTGCTTCAGGACCATCATCATATTTAGTAAAATGTGGTAATGTTCTATCAGTAAATCCATAAGAAATACGTTTACCATCCACATTTTGTTGTCCTACACAAGCCATAATTTGAGCAATATTTGTTTCTTTACCTTTAGAACCAGATTTGACCATATTAAACATACGATTAGTTCTTTCATCAATTTTAGCAAGACTAATTTTAGCAACTTCATTTGTAGTTTGATTTAAAATACTAATAATTTCTCTTTCTATAAATTCTTCATTATTTACAATACTATTATTTTCTAAATCACCTTTTCTCATATCTTCCAATTTCTTATAAGCACTTTGTTTCATTTCGCTAATTTTATTAATTAATTCAGCATCTGTATTTTTATCAGTTACTAAATCACTAATTCCAATACTAAACCCTGCTGTTAATAACCATCTACAAACTAATCGTTGTGTATTATCTAAAAATTTTTTAATTTCAATTGGTCCATAATCATGATAAATTACTGGAATTAAACCATTTGTGATATTATGAAATACAATTTTATCTAAATTTCCTGATACTAATTTACTATTATTAATTATAACTTTTTCTCCAGCTTTATTTTTATCTTCTATAAATAATGATGGTGGTAAAATTTCTGAAAATAATTCTCTACCAGTATATGTATAATCTTTACTAGGTTTTTCTAATTTACCCTTAAAATAACTATTACACATTTGTAAATTTGCCATTTGTTTATCTCCAACAATTGTATAATCTTTTGTTAATCTAAATGATCCTACTAATGTATCTTGAACTACTTCAATACTAGGTTTACCATCTTTTGCTGTTAAAATTAAATATGGAACAGCTGTTAAATCTTTTAATTCACTCATTGTTTGAATATTTTGTGGACAATGAAGATTCATTTCATCTCCATCAAAATCAGCATTATATGGTGGAGTATCTAATACATTTAATCTAAATGTTTGATATGGCATAATAATTACTTTATGACACATCATACTCATTTTATGTAATGAAGGTTGACGATTAAATAATACATAATCACCATTATTAAGATGACGATGTACAACATCTCCATATTTAATTTCTTTAGCAATTTTTGGTAATTCAGCATATTTAAGATTAATAGTAATCATATCTTTTACTTTTTTTACATATTTAGCACCAGGCCATTTATCAGGTCCATTCAAAATTAATTTTTTAATTTCTTCTATATTATATTCATTCACAACTTCTTGAAATGTAATATTTAATGCTACTCTTATTGGTACTCCTAATTCATCAATACTAATATAAGGATCTGGTGTAATAACAGAACGTGCTGATTGATCAACACGCTTACCATTTAAATTTCCTCTAATTCTACCATCTTTTTTTCTCATTCTATCACAAATAGATTTAAGTTTTCTACCATTTCTTTGTTGTGATGGTGCTAATCCAGGAATTTGATTATCAATAAATGTAAATACATGATATTGTAATACCATTGTAATTAATTTAATAGTATCTTCACTAGCTCCTTTATTTATTTTATCTATAATATTATTATTTGTCTTAATAATATCACTTAATTTATGTGTCAAATCATCTTCTCGTCTTTGTCCATTTTCTTCAATAATACTAGGACGAACTGCTGGAGGTGGTACAGATAATACTGTTGAAATCATCCATTCAGGTCTATTCCATTTTGGATTAAATCCCATTACTTCCATATCTTCTTCAGTTATTCTCTTAAAAATTCTTAAAATATCTTCAGCTGTCATTTCTAATTGTGTTGATGACTCCTTTGATTTATCTTTCCATTCTGCTATAATTTTCATAGCAGCTTCTTTATTATATCTATCTGGTTGTTTAGAACCACAACCAATAAATTTATCATCACCACATGACTTAATTTTTGTAGTAGTATTACATAATTTAAAATACGCCTCCCATCGTTTTTGATTATTTTTAATATTCATAATTTTATTCATATCGTTTTTTAAATCTTCATGAGCAGTATGTGGTGATATTAAAATTCTAGAACATCTATAACATACACATTTTAATATTTTCTTTGTAATATCAAAAAACATAGGATTAAATAATGGTTTTGCTAAACAAATATGTCCTGAATGTCCTGGACAAAAAATATTTTTTTGTTCACATGTAGCACAAATCTTATTATGTTCTAATACACCCATTCTAGAATCAAATAATCCGCCAATAACTGGTTCATTACCTGTATATGTATCTGTTTTAGTAATTTGAACAACTGAACGTTTTACAATTTCTTCAGGAGATAATACACTAAATTGAATTCCTTTTACTTCTTGGATATCAACTTTTTGATCATTATAAGATAATTCAGCATATATTGACATATCTATTTATTATATATTTAATTTTATATATAAAAATCATTTTTTTATTTTGAGTTTTAATGTAAAAAAAATAAATTATAATTTTAGCTCCAATATAATAACTATTTTTCTTTAAATATAACTGTTATTATTACACCTTCATCTTTTTCTAATTTTTCAAATACATATTCTAATTTAGGTATAGATGACATTTCTTCTTCTTTTTCTATATACTGAAAAAAATCAGAAGGAATATCTTGAAAATATACAGCTTCATGTCTAGCATTTGTACTTCTTCGTTCATCTCTCATAATATCTTGTAATGTTTCTGTTTTGCCTATATTAGGTGCTGTGCTTATTATTTTAAATACAGGTTTTAAATTTTTAAATTCTAATGTACATGTACATAAAGCATACCATTCACCTGTATTATATTTACGATTAGTCAAATTAGTACAATCAAATAAAAATATTCCATTTTTAAATTGTATATTAGCTATATATATATCTCTTCTTTTTTCATTATAAAAGTATAATAAATATCCTTCATTTAAAATAATATCTATAATTTCTTCTATTGTCATTCCATTAAAAGTAACTTTATTTGCCTTATTTTTTTTTAAAATTATAGAATCTGTTATAAGAAATTTATCATTATATTTAAAATAATTACCTGATAACATTCTATTCATATTATCATCACCTAAAATAGTATTTTTAAATGATTTAGAAGTCGTTTTCATTCTAGATACAACTGTTTTTAAATCATTAGGATTAAGACTATCTATTATAGAAGAATATACATCATATAATAATGGTTTTGTTGTCATTTTCTTTATTCTACTATAAATAAATTTAATTTTTTTTGTTTTTGTATTCTAAATAAAGGTTCTATCAAATTTTTTTCTTCATCAATATCAATTTTTATATAATAATCATTATAATAAATTATTATATATAAATTATCTATTTCAATTATTTCTCCATTTTCACTTATATCTAATAATGTTTCTCCTAGATATTCATAATGTATTTTATTAATATTTTTTTGAATAAATAATAATTCACTATATGTTATATTTCCTTCTTCTAATTCTTCTATAATATTATATAAAATAGTTGCTTGTTCTTCATATAATACTGCCATTTTTTATTTTTTTAGAAATATAATAATCATTTTTTAAATATTTATTTAAATTATTTAAAATATATACTTTATAAAATAATTTTTTCCAATACAAATATTCTATCGTTAATTTAAATTTTCTCTTTTTTTCTTTACTTTTTTATTATATAAAAATAAAGAAATTATTAAAAATAAAAATATTATTGTATAATACATTAATATTATCTTTCTTATTTACATAAATTCTTTTATTTTTAATAATTCTCTATTTCTATACAATTCTGGGATTTTTTCTTTTATTTTATTTATTATATTTTCTCTACAGTCTTCTTCTTTTATATCAATATTACACATTTTTGCCATTTTTATATAAAACTTTATTGAACTTAATTCAAAAGGATTTATTCCCGTATAATTAGATTCATAAGGTACACAATAAAATGGTATTTTATTCATATCTGGAAGAATATCATTATATATTTCAAATCTAGGCAAATATAAAGCTGTTTTGGGAAAATTTTTGTTTAGTTCATTTGATATTTTATAAGATTGTATATATAAACATAAATATTTTATAGGTATATTATCATGAAATACAATTTCATTACCTATATAATCATTACTATTAATTGCTATTTTATTAATTTTTTTAACAGCATCATCTAATTGCCAACTAAAATAAGTATTTTTTTCATTTATAAATCCATTATAATCTCTAATATTTATATGATAATTTTTTTGTTCTAATAGTTTTTTTGAAAATATTAATATATTATTTTCTTCAAATAATTCTTCTTTATCTATATTAGTTTTAGTTATTAATGTAAAATATACTCCTGGAAATTGATCATTTATATTTTCAATACTTGATGATATTAATTCATTATATCCGGGTGTATTATTATAAGATTTTACTGTATGTACTAAATATAAACATTCATCCATTTTTTTTATTTATTAAAAAAATAAAAATAATTCATTTTTTATAAAAGTTTTCTATTAATTTCATAATAATCATTCTTTCTTTTTATAATAATTATCATAAATTTATTAGATACAATTATATTAGTTTTTTTATTAATATCTATTTTATTATATTTTTCTTTCCATAATTGTAATCTTTCTACTAATGCTACTAATGCTTTATTTGAAATATAAATATTAAATAATTTATATAATCCATGTTTCCAATATAATTTAGAAATATTTAAATTATAAATTAAATCAATTTCTATATTATTAAATTTATCAATTAATATTTTTAATATTTCATTATAATTTTTTAATACATCACTTAAATTAAATAATCCATCAATTATTCTAGAATCCCAATTCATTAACACTGGTAATATATTATTTCTAATTTTACCTCTTTGACTCCATTCGGGTGTACTATTTTTTAAATAAGGTAAATTATGGGTAATTGCGAATTTATATATATCATTTTTAGATACATTTATTAAAGGTCTAATAAATTTTATATTATCAATAACTGAATAATATTCTATACCTAATAAATTTTCATATTTAGAATTATAAGCAATATTTGTTAAAATATTTTCAAAACAATCATCTTTATTATGACCTAAAATAACAGTAGGAAATTCATTAAAATATTTATAAGAATTAAATCTAACTTTTTTTGTATATGATTCATATATATCTCTTAAATCATTACACATACATTTATGTCTATTTATTTCATTTATTTTACGAACATATAATTCAACATTGAAGAAACAACATAAACATCTTAAAAATTTTACTTCTTCTTCTACTTCTATTCTATTATTATAATTAATATGTACTGCTTTTATTTTTTTCAATGGATATTTTTTTACTAAATTAAATAAACAAACTACTGAATCAACACCTCCTGATAAACTTATAATTATAATATCTGATTCAATATTATCAAAATCACCAATTTTATATAATTGATTTGAAAGTATTTCATTATCTGAATAATTATCTAATATTGATAAATCAAAATCTACTAATATATTTTTATAAATATCTAATTTTTCTTTAAAATTAGCTCTATTATATGTTGCTTTTATAAATTTAATTGGTAATTTTTCTAATTTCCAACATTCATTCATTACAAATAATAAATTTTCACGATTATTTGAATGTCTATAAACTAACATATAAAACATCCAATCATTATAAGATAATGATTTAATAAATAATTCATTTTTAAATTTATTAGCAATATCTAAAGCTTTTTGATTAAAATAAATTAAAATATGATTATTATATTCATTTCTATAATAATGTCTAGTCAATTGATCATATATTAATATACCTAATATAGGTTTTTCATAAATTTCATATGAATAAATATCAATTAAATGTGAATAAGTTTCAGATATATATTTATCATTATCATCATTTTGATTAAACCAATATTTTTCTCTACTAATCCAATCCTGATAAAAATTATTCATTAAATAAATTTATAATAAAAATAAAATAAATCATTTTTTTAATACTTTACAATTTTAATATACCAGAATAAATCATTATTATCTATAGTATATGATATATAAATTAATTTATTATTATTTTTAATAAATATTGATTTATTAGAATCTTCAATGTAATCATTATTAAAATTATCTTTAAAAATATTTAATATATTTTCATTATATTCATTAATATCTCCTTTAAAATAATTATATTTACTTATTTCATTATTATTTATATAATATTCATTTTTAATATAATTTATTATAGATTCTACTGACATTTATACATTTTAATATTATAATTAAATCTTTAAATAGAATAAATTAATTTTGATATATTTTTATAATAATTATCTTTGAGATTATTATATTCTTTAATAATACCTTTAGTATGTAACCATTGTTTTGAAAAAATATTATATTTATTATTTTCATTAAATAAAACATAAATTGCTAAATATATTATAGATACAATTATAAAAGTTTTAAATATATCTCTCATAGGAATATATACAATTCCAAATAAAATAATTGCTTGTATAAAATTATTTTTAATTAATGATTTTTGAAAATCAGTTAATTCTAAATCTAAATGTTTAGCTCCTACATGCATTAAAACTATAGATGCTATTAATAAAGGATCTTCTATCAATAACATTTGCTATATAAATAATATAATTTTTATTATTCTCTACTTCTCATTCTTATTTCTTTAAAATGTAATTGATGTCCTTCTTTTTTATTATTTCTTAAATCACTATATGCTAATCTTGTAAATATAAATAAATATTCATTACATTTTAGTTTATTATCTAATAAATTTACATTTAATAATGATTCTCTGTTAGCATAATCTTTCCAAGATTTTCTACCATCATCACATGACATATCTGAACAAGTTCTATTAGTATTTGTATTTGCTCTATCAATAACATAATAAGGAGAATTATTATCTGAAACTGTTCTATCTCTTCCAAATAAAACCCAATCACCTGGTGCTTTATTTTCAAATGCCATATTAGCAACAAACCCATATTGTATTAATATAAATGGTGTTGGAAATATAATAGCTACCCAATCGCCATAAAATTGATTATCAATAATATTATCTTTATTATTTACATTTATTATATATTTTATAGGCATAGGTTTAGAAATACTATTAATAAACAATCCTGTTGTTTTATCATATCTATTAATTCCAAATTGAGCTCCTGTATTATTAGCAATAGTACTATCATAACTAAATAATCTTAAAGGACTAGTTAGTTCATTAATATAAGACGAATAACCTACTATATATTTTTCAACACCTATAGCATCTTGTATTAAAGCATGTTGTTTATAATAATTAATTTCAAGATTTATATCTCTATTTATTAATGAAAAAAGAGTAAATGGTTTACGTGCTGTAAGAATATTATTTAATTCAGTATTCAATGATAAATTTATATCAGCAGGATTACGTGCTGTAACAAGTGGTAATTCTTGTTTAATAGGTTTATATCTAATAATTACTACACCTGAACCTCCTGCTCCACCTTCTCCCCAACCTGTTCCATTCCACCACCCACCACCACCTCCACCACTCCCTGTATTAGCACCTCCCGCTCCGCCAATTTGTAGTGAATTTCCAGATCCTCCATTATTTATTCCTCCTGTTCCACCAGAACCAATATATCCACGAGG
>Ga0214923_10000420_pt1 | contig 64983 bp, 68 predicted proteins | sample LL1510_MetaG_FD_177993 | JGI IMG/M metagenome (GOLD analysis project Ga0214923, IMG submission 177993) | Freshwater microbial communities from Lake Lanier, Atlanta, Georgia, United States - LL-1510 | ecosystem: Environmental > Aquatic > Freshwater > Lake | place: USA: Georgia | collected...
AAAGGCTGCTCTCATCAACCCGTTAACGGGTTCGTGGGAGATGTATGATATTGAGGCGTGGCCTGAAGAGAGTTCCAAGGAATTCATGGCGGTCCTAGAAGAGCTCAGGGTGCGGGTGTAAATTTGAGTGAAGTGTTGGGGTAAAGGTAAGTATTCCCATGGACTTTACCCGTAACTTTGGCGTTGATGCTGATGCAGTGCTGCCCCAGCCGATCTATCAGGATACCAGGGATAGTTCTAGTCACTGGCGTAATGATGTTCGCATTTGGCATCCACTAACCGAGCGCCAGTTTGGAAATAGGTTCAGGGTGGGAGACAGGGTGAAGATGCGCCTCCTTTATGATAACAATGATAAGATGTATCTTAATCTAACCATTGTGAATATCATCGGCTATCAGAATACCAAGCAGGTTCTTGGTTCGTATAATGAGGGCGATGCATTTAAGGGTTCTCCTTTTACCCGCGTCCTTGTTCTTGAGTGAGTGTTAGAATATAACAGAATAATATAAATACTAAAGGATCTAATGGGTGTAAAGAGTTACATATATTTTTAATTAGATGGTATCACAAAAAACATGGAAAGAATTTCAGGAATATATAAAACAATACGAAGAAACCAATGGGGTTCAAACGATGGATGGACTTAGAAGACTTGCTCGTATATTTGCTGCAACAAAATCACCATTAGATGATAAAAAGGCCCAGCCAATATACTATAGGTTATTTTTAAGTATATTTTATTTAAGAAATGATCTAAATGTTAATGAATTACCTGCAGACTTTAATCGCGATAATCACTATGACCCTGATGGATTATACCCTGATGATAATGATATAAAGAAAAAACTTAAGGCTTTTAATAAGAGAATAGAAAAGGGGGCATTAGAACATCTTAGAACAATAAATGATAGGCAGAATACCTAAATCCCCTTTGGCATTAGTAACTATAAGATGTCTTACGAAGATAATAAGGTGATTATTCAAAGACAAATAACTGGTCAAAGATATGTTTATAAGTTTCGTGAGTTCTTATATAGCTTAAATAGAGATATTAGACAAGTATGCTTTAGAATTACACGGGATTTTCTTGAAAATGAATTAAATAATACATTAGTCACCGTAACTGAAAGAGGTCGTATTAATGCACTTCTAGAACACTGGAATTGGCAGAATTTTGATACAGCTGCTACTGCGTGGTGGTCCACCCTTGCATTTGAACATACACCAAGTCTATCACTAATGACGATTATTCATATGTGGATAGATGATATAAATGTTTTTGATGCAAGTGCATTTGAGACATCTACAGACGGACTACGCTAATAGTTATAAATTTGAACCCATAGCAAAATATATTTATTTATATGCCAGCGCGTATATCCATTGGAAAGTATAGAGAATTTAGGGAGAATCTTATGCAGCATGAGGTAATACATGGTCAACAGGATGTAAATAGTATTAGAAATCTAGCACGAACTTTTGCAAGAACTAAATCTCCTGAAGATGATAGGGCAGCTCAGCCAATCTATTGGTCTTGCTTTTCAACAATCTGTCATGATAGAAATATTACACTACCTGATAATTTTAACTTTGATAATCCATATGACCCCGATGGTATATTTCCTGCAAATGATGTAAATATTAGAAAAAAGTTAAGGCGTGATGCACTTGATGTATTAAGAAGAACGGAAGATTTACTAGAAGAAATTGGTAGAAGAGATGTAGGGCTTCTTCAATAATCAACTCTGAGAAGCCTCAAAATCATAAAGTGCATTCATAAGCCTGAGAATCTCCTTAACATCTTTTTTTAGTTCATTCACTTCCTTGCGCAATTCATTTACTGAATCAGTCGGCCTCTCTGGGACACTCACACCCTGATTCTTATTTTTTTCCTTAATTTCTGCGGCCCTTAGTTTTGCCCTATCATTGTATTTACGCTTTTCAATAGCATCATTAATATCTGATATCTCAAGTCCAGTAATCTCAGCACACTCTTCAATTGTTTTTTTCTCATCCAAATGGAAATTTGCTGCAAGGACTCTAAGACGACTAATAATACCCCCTGGCTTACGCTTATGTGCAGCTGCAATTGTCTCATAATCCTTTTTCTCCTTTATCTCTTGTAAGAGTTGATCTAACTCTGGCTGTTTCCATGGCTGACCCATATTTTCAAGCCCTACTGGATTTGGCCTGCCATAACAAGACATTTGTAATTCACTAGTAGTGTATTAAAAATATCAATTTTATTTGGTGTGTTTGCTGGCTTTTTCCTAAAAGCCTAAAATTGATAACTTAAATCTCTAAATTCAAATAATACCATGGCGACAACTAATATTTATGTCCTTAAACTTCAAGGAGGTAAATATTATGTAGGAAAGAGTAATGATGTAATCGGTAGATATCAGCAACACATGAGTGGCCAAGGATCTGCTTGGACAAAAAAGCACAAGCCAATGTCCCTAGTAGAATCAAGAGAGGGGGTAAGTCCATTTGAAGAGGATAAGGTAGTCAAGGAATATATGGCTAAATATGGAATTGATAATGTCCGTGGTGGTGCATATGTTACTGAGAAATTAGATGAAATACAAGAATCTAATCTACAAAAGGAACTCTGGGCTGCCAGTGATTGTTGCACACAATGTGGTAGAAAGGGGCACTTTGTAAAAAATTGTTATGCTAAGAATGATATAAATGGAAATTCTTTAGAGGAAGAGGATGATGAAGATGAAGATGAAGATGATGATGATGATGAAGATGAGGATGATGATGAGGATGAGGATGATGAAGATGACTCATATTATTCTGATTAATTTATAGGTTTTGCTGGTCATTTCTAATAACCCGTATAAGCATCAGGCATCTTACTCCGCGTATAAATAACATCCCCACCATCCGTATAGAATACTACACTTGAATCCTGCTCCGTAATCCCAGTGACCTTAGCGAAGACATAGTCACCTAGATGAAGAGGTAGAACATAGTGCTTGATATACTTACCGAGATATGCATCGTAGCTAGGGTAGTTTGCGCCCTCAAAAGCCAGCACATACTTATGGTCCATGGATATACGATATCAGGGGACCATAACGAGGTCAATTTTATTATGTATTTTTTAGAAAAAAGTTTTCTTCACCTCGGTCTTAAATTTCTTTAGCCATTCCACCACATTATCCTTATTCTCAAACAAATTATATCCCGCGTAAATCGATGGAACCAGGAAAATTATCGGTAGATGCGTATATCGCTCATTCTGCACTGCAAAACATAACCCTGCTCCTAATAATACATTGCGAATTGATCCAAGATGATAATTCGTAATGTATCTGATAGGATCTCCTAATTTCTGGAACTGCATATAATATACTATAACGTTGTCTTTAGCTAATGTTTTCTGAATCTTCTTGACTTGAAGTTCTTTAATCTACACTTTCTTGAAAGTATTTTAGTAATAGCTCGACGCATATTACAGGACTTTCTAAGAGTTCTACGTCTACCACCTTGTAGCCCTGGTGGCCTTGCTGGTGGCCTTGGCGCTTCTTGCCCTAGTTTAAAAAACGTATACTTATTGATATCGTCTTTATGAATATTAAAAGTATGCACGCGATCTATTCTTTCAAATTTAAATTTTTCACCCTTTGTTTTGAGCATATACGGAAGGTGTTGATCCCCAATAGGTTTATAACGCCTAGTATCTTCATCGAACATTTTCACAGAATATACATTGTTTTCTATTAAATTTTCTACAGGATCTAATATTTCATTTGGAGAAACTGGTGGAACCGACATCTACTATATATAATAAAATTGAATCATATTTGTGCTTATTTTTTATAAAAGCGAATGGAGAAAAAAGATCATGAGCATGCAGGATTCTCCTGGTATGTTTCAACCAAGCCTGGAATCTTCAATCCCTATAATTTATCAGACCGTATTTCAAGGAAAACATGGTATGAGAATGTAACATATCGCGATATGGCCCGGAATATTCCTAAACCAGCTATCATGAAGCAAGATCCTATAAAAATGCTTTGTGGTCCACACAACTTATTTACGCGCCTTAGTTGCCCAAAATGCAACGAGCGCTAGAACAGAAATTGCTGCAACAGATAAAGATAACATTTTTTGCACAGGGTGTCTGTAATCCTCAAAGCCTTGGCTAGAGCCTTGCTTTTTAGCTGTGCCTTTAACTGCAGCTGCCTTTGTCTCGCGCGACTTAGCACAAAACGAAGGTTCTACTAGCTTAGCACTAGGCGGATTGACCTTTATATCTTTAATACAGCCATTTTCTCCATGAGTTTTAGGAGCCTTATCCCATTCATCATAGGCAAGCTGTATAGGATCACCACGAGCATAATGCTCATCTGCGGTTTCACCTGGCCTGGGGTTTCCAGTTACCTCTCTATCCTGAATCCATCGCTCCTGGTAATTTCCATCAGACTCTTGAATGAGGCCAACCGGATCAACCAAAAGAACACCATCCACATTATAGACATTTCCATCAAAATCACCCACCTTTTTCTTAACAAGACGACACTGAGGATAGCCACTCCCCACTACCGCATTAATAACTGGAAATGGATTCAATGCTGATTGAGCATCTTCTAAGATACCTGGGGCCATACCACGAAGTTGAGGAAGGCCAACGCCTCTAATTGCATTCTTAATCTTCTCCCCTAGAGCACCGCCTGTTGGAATTGTCTGAACATATTCCCACATAGTTGCACCATTACTGCAAATTAGACCAGAATTCACGAAATAATTCACACCCAGAGGTTTCAAGCCAGGCATGCCCCGTGTAAAGTTACTCGAAGCCTCACCAAAACCTACCATATCCCCATAGTAAACAATACCCTTTACTGCACCTAGAACATCATTCAAGTCGCCACCACGTTTAACACCAATGGAAGCCGGCGGTAACATTTCATCTGCAGGATTGTATTGAGGTCCTAAGTAACCAGGACCGGAAGCCTCGGTAACAGGTAAGACATTTGCTCGCCCATCATTTCCCATTTTCATTTCTGAAGCCCCACTCATCTTGATTTCCTTAGGGAAATTAAATACAGATACTAAATCTTCTATCAAGGAATTAGTATTATGCCAATTAATATAGTATTATTTAGACTCTAACGCTATATATAATATCACCAAATGTCTTTTTAATTAATGGTTCTCGTAAAACAAGCTTAATAGTTTGAATATAATCAGGACGTTCTCTTATAAAATTCTTAAGACTAGTTTTAATACTATCTACCACCTTTGGATCGACGGCAGGAGCCTTCCTATGAGCACCAGTAATATTTGCATGTGTTTCATCAGATGCAGGTGGAGGATTTTCAAATGAATCATATGATACCTTAAGAACATACATACCAATAGTAAGTGCAAGTATTCCTAATAATATATTTGTCATCATATGATTCATTTTTATTTAGATAACAGAAATAAAATACAATTAGTTAGCTGGGCGTCTAATAGTGCTTAGAACATTCCAGAGTGTTGCATTAATTTTAGGATCTGCTATAATTTGTTTTACTGCTGCAATTATATCAGGTCTCTGAGCAATTGCAATATTGATTCCACTAATTGCGTCTTGTATATTTCCAGGTGCAATAACCGGGGCCTGTTGTGCAGCACTTGCTATTACTTGATCTGGTTGAGGATTTTCAAATGAATCATATGATACCTTAAGAACATACATACCAATAGTAAGCACTAGGACCCCTAGTAGAATATGCTGTAATCTAATATCCATCTATTTATCTAAAGAAAACATTATAGATCTATAGAGATGGCCTTAACCGTCGCAATACCCACCATGGACCGCTGGTCATTCTTACAGGACCAGGTACCAAAGTATTTGGCAGATCCCAATGTAGCCTATGTAGTAATCAGCGATGAGAACGGCAAGGACATTAATGTGATGTGTGAGCTTGAACTAGACAGTAATATAAAGCTGAGACTTTATCAGAATAATTCACAGCTAGGAGTTTATGGAAATAAGAGGCAGTGTCTTCTCAAGGCCCCATCACCCTGGGTTGCCGTATTAGATAGTGACAACAAATTCGAGCCCGAATTTTTTGAAGCCTTCTTAAAATGCAAGGAACGCGATGGAGAGGCAGCAAATAAGACAATTTATTGTGCGGGAAATATTGTCCACCTAGATCTCGCAACTGGTGCAACTGAAGATAAGACAAGGCAATTTAGTGGAATGCGAATTTCTCGTGAGAACTGGAATACAGTTCTTGCCACAAAAGGCTGGAATTTTCTTCTGAATGACGGAAATTGTATTTGGCCACGCGAAGTAATCAAGCATTTCCCCGATCTCCCTGAAGAGCAGATTGTAGGAACGGACAGTATTTTCTTTATGAGGCAGGCAATCCAGGCTGGTTACACTTTGTCTGTAGAGCCCACAATGCACTATGTTCATACAGTGCATGATGGATCTCACTGGCTCCAGAATGCCGCAGTTTCTTCAAGGCTCATGGGTCTAAGAGACTGGAGAGTTTAATAAAAATTGATATATTAGCCACGGTAAAACTGCCAAACTACCTTGAACATGTTGTATAAAAGAATTCTCTTTGTAAGCTTTATCGGATCTGTTATACTATGTATAACAGGAATTGCACTTATGCCTCCTACAGGAGGAACAATTCCTCTAAATCAAACTGTTGAGCAATATCAGCAAGAACAGCGAACCGCTATACTAAACTCGAATGGATTTAAACTAACAATGACAGGCCTTGCTATTGCTGTTTTAACACTTATTCTTCTTGCGAGAATTTACACTCTTGAAGATGAATCAGAATCTAGAAATATACAGATAGTTCCTTACCCGCCTCTTAGGCAAGAACCTGTGGTTCTTAAGCTCAATACACCTATTCAAGCAGTAAGCACATATGAATTGAGGCCTCCTATAAGGGCCCTTGCACCAAGAATGCCTATACCTCCTATTTCACAATTTAGAACATTCAAATATCCTCCACCTTACGATGCCTTCAATAAAAAATGAAGGCATCGTGATTTTTATTAGCTGTATGCCACAGAAACCATTCAATGAGCTTCTTCTTTGGAAGGGTCAGATTCAGCAACACCAGAAGGCCTCAAAGCTAAGCCTGGGCCCAATGGTTCTTCCAAAGATTAATTCGCTAACTGGCCACTATGTGCCAGAGAGGCCGAACATTCATGAGGAGCTGCTCTACAGATACTCAGTGTATAGTGCAGAGTATTGGCGAGGTGTCAGAGAGAGGCAGCACCAGTATCGCCTTGCTAACCAACCTTCTTTACCATCACCACCGTCTTATTCGTGATTGGCAAGACTCGCTTTTCACCAAAATCGCTGATAGGCTCAAAGGTATTTGGGTCTGTGCTCTGGGCAGACTTAGGATCAGCAATGGCCTCTTCTTTTGATGGCATCAAGGACCCAATAGATTCAATAAGAGCAACCGCGAGATCACGGCGCCCTAGAACTTCACAGAGCATTAGAGCTGTATTTATCGCCAGCATAGTCTGGGAGGTGCATGTCTGCACTAAGATACACTGGCCTTCCTGCAGCGACTTCTCCCCATTTGCTGACGGGATTGTTCTGGAAATCCACATTCTATGTATGGTTCCACCATACTCAGGCATTCGTGCCAAGATACGTGCACAACAATCAAGGAATTGGCTGACTTCGCGCTGATTTGTAATAAGCTTCCATTTTTCCTGGAGCAAAAAAACATGCTGCTCGCCGTTAGGCTTCTGCACTTGAATCATGTGATCCACCCCATTCAAACTAGGTTCCTTGAAATGCTCTCTGATTTCTTGTTCTCCTCTAATAACAAAGGTCCACCCAGGCTCTAGAGTTTTTTTGATTTGCTCTAGAACATAACCGATGCGGCGCTCAAAGGCGAAGCCTGTTGCCGAAGCGGTAGCTATTGCCGAGGCACTAGATGTAACTGAATCGGAAGGTTGAGTCATTTATTCTATTAATGATTTACTCATTTATATAGTATAACTAAATATCCAGAAAGTCTAGTTGTGGAACTACAGGTTTAATTGTATTAGTTAAATTCACTTCGGTTGGTTTGGTTGCTGTAGTATGAGTGTCCTTTACATTATCTAGTGCTACAGTTAACTCATCAATTAGTCGTTTCTGCCTACGAATAATTTTTCCCTGAGACTCTAGATCAAGACGAACTTCTGCAATTGCCCTATTGTGATTACCCACTTCCTCTTGAAAATCAGCAAGGCTGTCTGCTTGCTTAGCAATAGTTAGGCGCATACCTTCTAAATCTTCCGCTAATGTAACTTTAGGGCTAGATATTTTTACCAGAGCTTGGGAGTAACAATGTGTGCTGTGACCAGAATCATAATATGTATAATGTAAATTCCCATGAAGGGTGTAGCCATTACGAATGTCATCAATAATATTTCGCTCAAATGCAATTCTAATATTATCATCAGTATAAGCACCATAATAACACCATTGGAGCTTATATTGTTTAATTATCGGGTCAGATATAAACCCTGAATATTTAATTACTGCTTGAGAATATGTCTGATATTGGGCACTTGTTCCATCTTTTATAGTAGTCCCATGTAGGGTATAACCTTTCTGTAAATGATCATTTACAGTATCGTCAAAGCCTTTCATTATTTTTGGAATCTCGTCATTACCATCACCCTTTAATCTACAAGTAAGAATCTTAAAATCAATAATTGTTGTCATTGTGAGTTTAAATAGCCTATATATTTATTCAATTTTTACTAAACATTCACCAAAAATTGAACTTGAGAGGCCTAAAAAGTTTAGCATGAACACCTACCTCGAATCCGCCTGGGCCGAAAATCACCAGGTCCCCGAAAAAGGTGTAGCCTCCTGCCCCACATGCGAATCCAAGTTTGAGGATTGGGAGCATCTGGATGTAAGCACCTGCCTCGGGTGCGGCACGGTAATTAGCCGTTGCCTAGATTTAACTGCAGAATACCGGTATTTTAGCCAAGATGACAGAGGTGGTGGTGACCCCTGTCGTGTTGGAGCCCCACAAGACAACAGATTCCCTGAATCTAGTCTCGGCACTGTCATTCTCCCTACGCAATCCGGTGGCTCAGCGAATACCCGCTGGTCCATGAACAAAATCCGCCGCTATCACACCTGGAACATGCTCCCATACAAGGAGCGTAATCTCCTGCACGTGTTTGAGACCCTGCAAATTACAGCATCCAATCAGGGTCTTGATTCAGGTATTCTCGATCTCGCCAAGGAATACTATGTGGCCCTCACCGCCAACTGCCAGAAACGCGGCCTCTCTCGCTCAGCAATCCTGGCAAGTTGCGTATTCTCAGCACTCAAGCAAGTTGGCCAGCCAAGAAAACCCAAGGATGTCGCCGATATGTTCAATATCAAGACGAGCGATTTTACCAAGTCATTCAAGTATGTGCAAGAAGTTCTTGCACTAGCACATCAGAAAGGTCAACTCAAGGGTTTCTCCGGCTCTCCATCAGCAATACAATCAACACGCGCCTCACATTACATTGCGCATCCTCTAAGCAAGCTCCCTCTAAAGAGATCTGAGTTCGCAATTGTTCTTATGTTAGCAACGAAGATTGCAGATATTTCCGAGGATAAGTCGCTCTGTGCAGAGCATATGCCACCATCTCTTGCCGCGGCTGCTCTAGCAGAGGCCGTAAGACTAAAGGGATATACTGATATTTCAATGGACTCTATTGCTACGCTATGCAATGTGTCCGCTGGGACCTTGCTAAAGTGCTGGAAACGCATTGATGAGTCGAGGGAAAGCTGGACTAAGGAATGCGGCATTGTCCAGACAGAAACTGTTGCATCAAAGTAGTATGGGAGGCGCTCAGTCTTCTGGAGTATTCGGTGGTATATCAAGTGCCCTAACAGGAAATGAATTCTCACAACATGCAAAAGCAAAGGAAATACGAGAAATGTCAGATGCTCTTTTTAAATTCATGTATTCCAAGTGGGACATCAGAGAAATTTTCGAAATTACTGAGAAGCCTGGAGATTATGTTATTGCTATATCAGACCTAATTACTTCTCAGTTTCACGTCCTAGGATATACTACTAAGAGAAATAAGATTGGCGAAATTTATTTTCAGAAACTGGAACAACTCGATCCTCCACAAAGTGCAGAAGATTTAAGTAGATTAAGATCATCATCTGGTAATGTTACTCGATCACAAAGAGTTATGAAAAAGGAAGCTGCACTAAGAAAGAAGGGACTTGATGCTTCAAGAGGAGAACCTGGTGCTAAACTGCATCATCAACATGCCAAGATCATTTCTTTTTATTTTGTGGTAATATTTCAAATCCTTGGTTCTTTATTATTAGTGCTAAAGGATACTGGGCTAGAAATGATTGATAATCAGGGCAGAACTATATCTGATACTCTTAAAAACAGTGACAGAGAATTTACAGGACAAGGAGTCACATTACCATTATTTAAAGCTCCCCGTCCCCAAGGAGGTGGTGGATTAAGGGTATATAGCAGAAATGAGCCCCTTGGAGCATTTGAATTTCTTAGATTTTATTTACGAAGGTATGATGAGGAAGAAGTTGAAAGATACTTGAAAGAATATAAATTAACACTGCCTCCAGCAAATACAGGGTATTACAAGTTTATGAATAACGACAGTCTGCTATTTAAATTTATAAAACAGGAGACCGATAGAATTAGTTCTAAAGAAACTGCAGAACTTAATATTTTTGTAAGAAATGAGAAATCAGATGTATATGAAATAAAACGCGTGGTAATTAAAGTAGAGCAACTTTTAGGAGGCCTTGGTGAATATAAGCCACCGTCTGCATATACTAATAAACAAGAACAGTATTCATTATTTCCTATGCAAGTAACCCTTGAAACACGGGACAAGAAGCGTGGTAGTAGCACTACCTCATTAGTAAGTGCAGTATTTCAGAAGGATGAAAGCGATCGTCATGAAAACTATCTAGATGGCTTAAAATATAAGATTGCAAATAATTCTTCTACCTTATACGGGATTATTAGTACTTCCAGCGGTTCTTCTGATAAAATTCTTCCTACTGAAATGGAAAAGATCCTTGAAAAATTCGCCCTACTTGCAGTAAATACGGATAGTTCGATAGTTTATTACCCCTTTAAAATTAAGGAATCTGATGAAAGAGAAAGAAATTCAAGGGGGTATGGTGAAAGTAGAGTGGAAGGACCGAAAAACAACGATAGATTGGCCGAGACATTTAGAATTCTTAATAATGTAAACCCAAGTAATGGATCAGTAGGATATAAACATGTGCCACATTGCATAAAACGAGCTAAGGACTTACTTGATTTACCATCAATTAATGACTTTAATGGATTGGCACCAGCTAATACACGTATATGCTCATCTGATATTGGTGGTCGTGGATCATCGTATGTCCCATTAAAGTCAATTGCACAGCTATATGGCAAATTAAATGCAGGTGCAATAATTAATGTGGATGAGATCGAATTTAATAAGGCAATCAAGGTATTAGAGGCCTTTGTTGGAAAATCCGCCAAGGGATATATGACTGTTTCTGAATTAAAAGAATCCGGTCAAGAATCGGAAGCGAATGATCTTTCTCTTGCATTAAAACGTCTATCAGCATCATTTAGTCAAATAAAAGATGATGATAAATTGAATAAGATAGATGATTTAGTCTTATATAAGCCTAGAAGCTGTGTAGGTAAGGAAAAGGGAGAACTAACCGTTAATAAATCTAAACCTGTATTTAAAAACATGCAAGGATATTCACGACAACTATTAGGATTTCACTTGAATAATGTAATTAATATATCTAAATTTTTAATGACCATATTCAATGTTTCTCAGAGACCAGATGGGTCATGGCATGTTGAAGGTCCTAAGACTGAGATCTTGTTTGCTGGGTTTTCAGTCCTTGATGTTCTAAAAGATCAGGCACGTGAACTGTTACTTGCTTATTATGTTGGATGTGAAGATATTTATCAAAAGGGCGTGAAAGAATGGGCCGATAGTGAGACAGCTGCTGGCCCTGCTGGTGGCCCTGGTGGCCCTGGTGGCCCTGGTGGCCCTGGTGGCCCTGGTGCTGCTGCTGAAAATAACCCTGGTAACCCAAGTGCCCCTAAAGTGATTAGTCGTGCTGCTAATCCTGGCCCACCCCAAGGTGGCGGAAGAAGGCTCATATAATTGAAATATCCGGAACAGAACCTAACCACTTCCCTGGAGACCATCTGAATGCATACATAGATACAAGTGAGTCTGTCTCCCAGCCTCTCTTGTCATCTACAATATAAGAACCTGAAACAAACACCCAGCTAACCGGTAGCTGCGAATCGAGAGCATCCTCCCATTCCTTAAGATCTCCCTTATCGCGAAGGCCTTCTACGCGAATTAGCGGAATTCCTGACTCCCGTTCAATCTCACAATACGGATAGACTATTAGGCCACTATTTTCCGACATTCTTTTTACCTCTGGGTTTCCCGCCTTTCTGCACTTGAGCCAAGTAAAATATATAGGAACATGCGGTAAGGGCAGAGGATTACCCTCCTTCAAAAATATATGAGCCTTTCTTCCAAGCCTATATGTAATTAAATCCAAAGTCTCTAGTAAGGCTGAGCCTATACCCTTACTTCTCCATATAGGATGCACACAGAACCACTCAACTATGCCCCAAGGGTGCATCTTTCCACATCCGCCCAAGGAATTAGGATAAGGTGCAACAGTAATAAAACTTGCCACACATCCTCGTATGGTACCTCCAGAATCCTTAGCAACGACCCAGATTGCCTGATTTTCTAAATAAGAAGATCGGACCCATTCTGGTGTAACGGCAGCCATTGCTCTTGCATTAGGATCCTTAAACCATTCATTCAAAAGCTTACTGATACCAACTACATCTTCAAGCTTCGATATAGATATCTTGCATTTACCAGGTGTCATCCTTCGTTCCGAAGGAAGTTCAGGGGCTTCAACATCTATAAAGCTCACATCTCCTTGCTTCACATAAGCAGTTAGTTGTTTGAAGATAGATACCTTTCCTTTCCAAAACATTGTATAATAGGTTACCTATAGTAAAATTGAAATACGGCGACCGTAATAAAACGCAATACCGGATATAGTAGATGTCATCTGAAGAGCGCCTCAAGTATTATATGCAGGCACTTAAACTTACTGCATTAGATACTACATTTATTGAAGAGGAGCCTACACCAGTAAAGGAGGAGCCAAAAGAGGAGGCGAAGAGACCCAAGCGATGCCAGCATGCCGAGTGTAACAAGAAGCTAGTGCTTACTGACTTTGCCTGTAAGTGCAAGCAATTCTATTGCGCCGCCCATCGTTTCTCGGCAGCTCATTCTTGCACCTTTGATTATAAGGCAACTGGAAAGGAGCAACTAACTAAGCAACTAGCAGAAGTAAAGGGTAGCCGTCTAGAGAAGATATAGACTTATGTAAAGTAAAAATTGAACAAGTGCCCAGTATTTTTGATTACACGGCAATAATGGATAGAAATGAGTGTATTCTTCAGACAATTCCAGAGCCAAAGTATGCTTTCCTCGTAGAGGAAATCATGAGTGACAAGCTCAGCAGAGGCTACAATGATATGTATAAGGAGTGTGATAAGTCATCATATGATACAATCGCTGGAAAGCTGCAAGATCATCTGAACTTAATGAATAACAGGATGAAAGAGAATCGCAAGGTCATGGATAAGATTATCACTGACATTGAGAATTCTAAGAAGAAGCCTGATGAGAAGGGTTACAAGAAAGCAAGTGCTAAGGATGTAGATGAGTGGCAGAAGATGTGTAAGAAGCTACAGCAGGAGTATGTTGAGTATAAGTGTAGTGCAGATGCGGTAAGGCCAGGGCTTGATGATATTCTATTTAACCAGTGTATTGAGGTAGGGCAGCGACGGACCATGCGATTTCTTCGCAATAAGTATCTGAATGATGGAGACCAGGAGTATTTGGAGAAGGGTGTAACATGGGCTGCTAATTATGCTGCAAAGCATCGTCTGAAGATTGATATGAAGGCGTATGCCTAGACTTACAGCACAGAGTGTTAAGGCGTTTATAGGGATAAAAATTGATTTTTTATTTGTCCTTGTATATAACTATATCCATGGCGGGACTAAGAAAGAGACTTGCACGAGAGCTTCAAGAGTGCATGAAGGAGCCATCTCCATACTTTCGTGTATGGCCAATGGACGAGTCATTTCTTGTATGGGAGGGTGTGATTCATAATCTCCCTGGTGCACAGCATACTGGTAAGAATTATTATCTGACTATCACATGTTCAGAGAATCATCCTTTCAAGCCACCAACTGTGCGGTTTAATAGTAAGGTTAAGTGTGAGAATATTCTGCGAAATGGCGATGTATGTATGGATATTCTCTATACTACCTGGTCTCCAGCAATTACTATAAACAAGCTAATGCTATCTGTTACTAGCTTGCTAACAGATACTCCTGTAACTGGACTTGATAATAAGGAGGTAAATACATATCTTCAGGAAAATAGACTGAATCGTATTGAGAAGTATTATGAGAAGCAATCAACCCTTCTTAGTAATGAGCCGAGGAGTGTAAATGACTTCATGGCAACTGTAGAGGAGATGGATAAGCTTGATAGGGAGAGCAGAGAGATGAGGCTTCTTATGCAGGATTACTGCCTTGATCAAATGCGCAATCGTATTCCAGAGAATGTGATTGTGACACAGGCTCAGGCTCAGGCTCAGGCTCAGCCACCGCAACAGGCGAAGCCACAGCCACCGCAGCAGAAGCGCAAGAGACGCACAGAGCTAGAGATGCTTGCCCTGTAAATCCGAATTATCTAGCAATAACATTAGTATTGGTTACTCTAGGATTATCTTGACCATTTTGCTTGCTGGCCGTAATTACTAGATTTACTTGAAAATTGAAAAGATATAGTATACGAAAAAAACCATACGAGTATTATAATAACAAATAGTAAAAATATTAATGCAGCAATGGGATTATTTCTCGAACTGTTTTTACTATCAGGAAGTGCAATTACTGTTATAACGAAGAGGTATATAAAAAATATTAAAAATACAAGTATAAATAAAGCAAACATTGCTGTAAATATGTCAGCTGCAAATATTCCACCTGCTGAACCATTCATCTTTACTAATTACTTAGAAAATAATGCCCAATATACATTGGAACTAATTTTGGAGACCAACGACCCATGAGTTTTGTTTCGGCAGGATCAAACCAGGTTAGTGCATCCTTTTCTTTTTTATCACGCTTCATTCGCGCAAAGAAACGTGGATGTGCCTTGAGCCATGTGAACCAGTTGAGGCCCCGTTGAATCGATTTCACCGGCGCCTGAGCTCTGAAAATATGATAATGAAAATATGTATTTGGCTTAAAATCTGGTTCAATCGCTTGTAAAACGAGGCCTGTATGTTCCAGGTTATTTAATTTATTAATATGTGCCTCCTCCTCTACTTCTCGTCGGACGCACTGTTTCAATAGTTCAAGGACTGAAGTTCGCGGATGTTTCAGTGCATCCTTACCTTCCATCTGACCCTTTGGGGGTTCCCATGACTTCCCTGCCTCATGTGCACCAGTGCGTTTCACTACTAAAAAACGCTTAGGATCATATAGGGCGCCCTCCTCATGAATAAAACAAATTGCTCGTAAAAAAACTCTCCAGCCCTCTGTGGGATGCTCTACATAAAAATAGCCTTTTGAAGGGTCATAAGGAAGAAATTCTTGACCTCTAAGTAATCCTGGTTGAAATACATCAAATGGTGGCGAGAGATCTGCCATCTATATATAGACAAAATCTTCATTTAGACCCCTTTATTTTCTAGTATACTGTATAAAAGGATGGATAACACGAGCGCCCCGGTAAATGGAAAATGGGTAGAATATAGTAAGGAAAATGAGATGATACGTTTAGATGTTGAGACTAAACTACGTTACGGTGAGAATAGTATTAATTGGGTATATAAGACATTAAGTGCAGGTGAATATCATGTTTCAAATGAATTATTTGGTGATGATCCTGCACCTGGCATTGAAAAGATAGTTGAAAAGTGGGTAGAACCGCAGGAGGAACCAGTTGAGGCACCTGCTGCCCCTGCTGAGGTTCCTGCTGAGGTTCCTGTTGAGGTTCCTGCTGAGGTTCCTGCTGAGGTTCCTGCTGCTCCAGTTGAAGCACCTGCTGCCCCTATTGAAGCACCTGCTGAGGTTCCTGCTGCCCCTGTAGATGCTCCAGTTGAAGCACCTGCTGAGGTTCCTGCTGCCCCTGTAGATGCTCCAGTTGAAGCACCTGCTGCCCCTGTAGAGGCTCCTGCTGAGGTTCCTGTTGAGGCTCCTGCTCCAGTTGAGATTCCAGTTGAGGCTCCTGCTCCAGTCGAGGTTCCTGTTGAGGCTCCTGCTCCAGTTGAGGCTCCAGTTGAGGCTCCTGCTCCAGTTGAGGCACCAGTTGAGGCTCCAGTTGAAGCAGCTGCTGCACCTGTAGAAGCAGCTGCTGCACCTGTTGAGGTTCCTGCTCCAGTTGAGGTTCCTGCTGTGGCACCTGTTCCAGTTGAGGTTCCTGCTGCCCCTGTAGAGGCTCCAGTTGAAGTTCCTGCCCCTGTAGAGATTCCTGCTGAGGTTCCTGCCGCTGTTGAGGCACCTGCAATGCAAGAAACTCCGGTTGATTCAATTAATTTAGTAGATGTAATAGCCGCGATCGTCCCTGTGATTGCAGAAACGCCTTCGATTGATGCTCCTGTGGCTGCTCCTGTTGCTGCTCCTGTGGCGGCTGCTCATGTGGCTGCTCCTGTGGCTGCTCCTGTGGCTTCTCCTGTGGCTGCTCCTGTTGCTGCTCCTGTGGCTGCTCCTGTTGCTGCTCCTGTGGCTGCTCCTGTGGCTGCTGCTCCTGTAGCTAAACCTGTGGCTGTTGCTCCTGTGGCTGCTGCTCCTGTAGCTACTCCTGTAGCTAAACCTGTAGCTAAACCTGTAGCTGCTCCTGTAGCTAAACCTGTGGCTGCTCCTGTAGCTAAACCTGTGGCTGCACCTGTAGCTAAACCTGTAGCTAAACCTGTGGCTGCACCTGTGGCTGCACCTGTGGCTAAACCTGTGGCTAAACCTGTGGCTAAACCTGTGGCTAAACCTGTGGCTGCACCTGTGGCTACACCTGCACCTGTGGCTACACCTTTGGCTACACCTGCACCTGTGGCTAAACCTTTGGCTACACCTGCACCCGTGGCTACACCTTTGGCTACACCTGTGGCTGCACCCGTGGCTGCAGCTTTGGCTACACCTTTGGCTACACCTGTGGTGAAGGTTACACCTGTTATACCAGTTAGACAAATACAGCAGGTAGCTCACACTAATTTCATGGTAAATCTAATGCCAGCACATTCTAGTAATTTACAGAAGTTATCTTCAAGGACCCCTAGTAATCTATCTGTTGCCGAACGTAATGAGGCAGCAAGAGCAGCTGCGGCTGCACTTGTTGCAAATTTAAAACAAAGGAGGTTCTAAGGGTGAGTAAAGATCAAAACATATGCATATTCAAACCCAGCGGTTAATAAATCAACATAACCAGTATAATTCCACCCAGTTGTCTGTGCAAGATGCACTAAATCCTTAATATCACGCATATTTAGAGTGTGACGTTGCCTTCGCACTGACTTATCCTTAAAACGAAATACTTCACGAAATTCTGCAGTTGGATCTTGTAGATCGAACTCGGCTTCGTAGGAAAACTTGTCAAACTCCACCTTACTCTTAGTCACACGCTCCTTGGAATATTTCTGAATGGTTGTTCCAACAAATGGGGATGCAGACTCCAATAATGGGTCAAACTTATACTTATTTACTACCTCAATGGCTAATTGACCACCTGGGCGAATCCAGTGAAATAGATTTCTAAAGAGTCCAATAACATCATTTGAATAATATACTGTAAAGAATAAGAGTGCCGCATGAGAAAACTGACCACCTGAAAAGGTAAACTGTTGATTCATATCCCCCTTTAAAAATGTGACTGACTCGCGCTGTTCATTAGTTAATTTAGCCGAAGGTAGTGTAACGGTCCTTGCTCGCCGGAGCATAGACTCACTCTTATCAAGGCCCACGACTGAGTTTGCTCCCATTTTTGCAAAAAGCACCGTAGCGATTCCAGAACCACATCCGCAATCTAAAATATCCATTGCATCAGTTTTAGCTAATTTCTTCCATTGATTCACTGTCAATGCAACCTCTTGAGGAAAACGATTTGATAATTGAGTTAAATTATCATATACCGATACATAAAAATCATCGAATAATTCATCATTCTCAAACCACGTTACCATTGATTTTTCAGATTCACTTGTAGCGCCAGATTTAAATCCTTCAGTTAATCCAGAATCCTTGTAACCGCTTTGTGAATCAAATACCAACCATAAATAATTTATTATACCAAAGGTAAGTAATATTATAACAATCCATTGAATTCCTGTTAAACCTAAGAGTGTAACCTCTTCCATATCTGTCTATTAAGTTCTTCTTTTTCTGCATGTCTTTCCTCTTAACTTTTTACTACAATCACTTCGGTGTATTGTTAAGGCCTTACATAAAGAAGAATAATTACAACGATTTAATAATTCTAGATCAGTTTCCATATTGCAACGTATATTCCAGAGCCATTTTATTGTAGAAGCTCTTGACTCTTGGGTTCCCTGCATAGAATGTCTTATCCACGATTCACGCCACTCCTTAAAGGGTAAAACAAGGCCAAGGCTTCTCCAGAATGCAGAATAAAATGGTAAACGTTCTTCAGGTGTTAAACAATTCCATTTATTCTTTTCTTCCATAGTTCTTATGGCGGCACACTGAGAGCCGGGCTTAGCTATAGGAACTGATGTGCGAGCTGATTTAGAATAGGGATGAAGATCTGCAATTGAAAAGAGGAAATCCCATCCTGGGAATTCTGTTCGAGAACATCCCGTAGATAAGAGTTGTTTATAAAAATGCTCAACATCTTCAAAAGGAGGATCAGGTGTTTGTTGAAGATTCTGATTTCTTAGCTTCGAATTTACTTCATTGTGTATCTTCCAAAGCCACCTCGTTAGCTTATCACGGGATTCTAGTGCATCATCTAAGCTATGGCGCTCCATATATTCTGTGAGCGATGTTCGGCAGTATTTACATGGTAAGACAAATGGCAGCATCTTAAACATTTCTCTTACTGCTACTTTATCAGTACGAGGTATGTAGGCGAATGTTATTGTATGTAATAATCTCCATCCGGAGGGTCCCCAAAAACGGGTATCCATCTATCAAATGAGCAGATTATATGCGATTTTTGCGAGATTTTCCAAGTTTAGATACATATTTCTTACGACCGCCTTGTTGTGCCACTGGGCCTAGTGGACCCTGTGGGCCTTGTGGGCCTTGTGGACCTAGTGGACCTTGTGGGCCTTGTGGGCCTAGTGGACTATTCTGGCTTACTAATGGAGCCACTGGGTTATTTTGTCTTACTGGGCTATTCGGCCTCATTGGGCTATTCTGGCTTACTAATGGAGCCATTGGGTTATTTTGCCTTACTGGGCTATTCGGCCTCATTGGGCTATTCGGCCTGATTGGGCTATTCGGCCTCATTGGGCTATTTTTATTTTGTGTGGGGGGCTTTTTAATTAAAACGGTAGCACTTGCTTGACCTAATAAAGATGACTCTCCAAAAACTGATATATTAACCTTAACATCAACCAGTGCACTTACACTAGAATCTTTTTTCCGCGCATCTTCTTTTAATTTCTTTAATAATTCTCCTCTTACAAGTTCAACTTGTTTTTCTAGATTATTACTTGGAGTATTTGGAGCCCCTGCATAATTAAACACACCTTTAGTAGGAGCCTTTACTGAAATTACATGATGAACAAATACAGATCCGATCGGAGTAAAATTTGGGGGGTATTGTGGAATCGTAAAAATGGGTATGCTCATTGCTACTTTATACTAGATTAAAGGCCGCCACGTAGCCTCAGAACTAAATGTAGAGTAGACTCCTTCTGAATATTATAATCGGAAAGAGTGCGACCATCCTCTAGCTGCTTTCCAGCAAAGATGAGCCGCTGCTGGTCTGGAGGAATGCCCTCTTTATCCTGAAGCTTTGCCTTCACACCTTCAATAGTATCAGAGGACTCCACGTCTAGGGTGATTGTTTTGCCGGTTAGTGTCTTTACAAAAATCTGCATCTTATAGAATAAGATAGAGGTAATTGTTTAAATCCACTGCTCATACACGGGCCCTTGTCATCATTGCTCCTAAAGAATTCATTTCTGCTGCATTCTGAACTGCACGCATATGGGCAACACGCTGCTTTTCTACGAACCGGATTGCCTTCTTAATTATTTTTTGTTCATACCCATCATTATTAGGATCGAATCTAGTCTCGAGTTCTTCAATAAGTTGATTATATTCAGCATCTGTAATTTCCCCTTCGATACTAACAATTTTTCCGTTTTCGTCTAGATATACACCTGTAAGTTCAAGTAAATCAAGATCATTAATTACTGCAACTATATCCCTCCATTCTTTAGCCCTTTTCTTAGCCTTCTTAAGATTCCTTGTTTCATTTTCACTAAGCGCCGTGGGTTTTACTCTGCGTGAATTATTATTTACTGGAACCACTGTATTTCGCCTCACAGTATGATAAACACCCTTCCGTCTAGTCCCTAGTGTCCTTACTGGAGGACTTAAGGTTGCATTTCTTCTGTATATTTTTCTAGTAAAAGGCTTTATAGAATGTGAGGTATTATAGGACATTTACTACTAATTATTAATAGTAAATATTTTATAAGAGAAATATCTTTTGTTAGAAGGCAAGCCTTAGATATATTCTAGGTATTATTGACCAAAACCACGTAGTCATCTTCATCTTCGAAATGTTAAACCTGCAATGCTACCGGTTAATGCATTTATATTATTATTTGCGTGTGGTTGAGGCGCGGCTTGTCGAGATGCGGCTAATTGAAGTGTGGCTAGTTGAGCTGCGGCTTGTTCAGCGGCTGCTTCTTGAGCTGCAGCTTGCTGGGCTGCGGCTTGTTGAGCGGCAGCTAGTTGAGCTGCGGCTAGTTGAGCCGCGGCCTGTTGAGCTGCAGCTTGTTGAGCTGCGGCCTGTTGAGCTGCGTGTTGAGATGCGGCTATTTGACCTTGTAATTCCTCACGTTCTCTCTGTTCCGCTATTTTCTGCTGACCACGTGTTCTTGCTTTAACTGTTTTAACTAATTTGTCAGCATTTTTCTGTAATCTCTCTACTTCTGTCATACGCCTTGTTGTACCATTAGTCATTGCACGTGATACACGAGATACACGGGGTGCAGATGGTGCAGCCTTTGCCTTTGCCTTGGCCTTTGTCGGTTTACCGCTAGAAGTATTTATAACAATTTGCTTGGGAATATTATTCTTTCTAAATTTTCTTACTTTCTTAGTTATACCCCTAAATGTTAGAAGAGACTTTCTAGGAGTTTTTCTAGTGAACGGCGTGGCCCTTTTCTGTGGATCTTTATAATTATATGCCACCATTACTATTATCTATAAATATTATATACTAAAGTATATAATAGTTATATAATTCACATTTGTAGATTTTAAGCTAAACCAAACCCACTCATATTCAAGGGTGCTAGAAATGGACGCACTGTGGGCTGACTTGACTCTTCAGACTTACATTTCACAACTGTAGGAGGGCACACCGCTCTTGGGCATGGAGCCGGAGTAGGGCACTTCGTAGGAGGAGGGCACTTTACCACGGGACACCTGGGGCGAGGGCATGGTGGGCACTCACCTGCAGCAGATGAATTGCACTTGCTATTATCTATAATCACCGGTTGAGGCTTAGGAATGCTACTCTTAAGAACATACTTACTTAAATCAGGAACTGGAGGGCATTCTGTCTTTAGCATGTAATTAGTCATTTCAGGAAGAGTTGCCTTATTGCAAGATGGTACCTGAGACTTGAGAATATACTTGCTTAAATCTGGCTCCATTGTGCGCGGGCAGGGGGCAATAGGAGGGCATTTAGAAGAGCCTGAACCACATGAGCATGAAGATGGAGGCTTATTGCAGCCACCGCATCTCTTCTTTCTTCTACACGCACAAGAGGGCTTGGGCATATTGCATGAATTACAGACCGGGGAATCTTGAAAACCTTCCCTAAAGCCGCCTACTCGAATAAACATACCTTCTTCATTTCTAAATCCTGATGGTGTAAGGGCAAAAGCAGAAACACCTGCACCTCCTAGAACTAACGCAACTATTCCAACAATTATCATATGTGTCCAAGTGAAGTTCATCACTCCTTCTAACATAATGAAATACTATTTATGTTTAGAGAGTCCACCCCTTCCAATTAGATGGAGGGCAACCGCATGTAACTGGTAGACCTGGATCCATTGTTGCAGCTAAACGACCACATATCATCTTAGAGTGACCACGCCATGAATATGCAGGTGACATTAGAGAATCCTTGGCAATACATCCGAAATCCAGAGGTTCTAAGCCTCTTAGCTTCACCTGTTCACAGATAGATGTTGCACGTTTTTTCCAGTCGAATTTAGATGGTTTATTTCCGCTTTTAGATGCAGCTCTATCATCCATTCCAGATACAGAATTATCAAAGGGTAAATCTACACCCATTGGTGCAACAGGCCCTTGTTGGCGTGGATAACCTGGCTGCGGTTTAGCTTGTTGCTGCGCTGCACCTGGTTGCTGTGCTGCACCTACTGGTAACATTTTCCCATTTGGCTGCAATTGTGCCGTCTGTGATAATACAGAACCATTTGAACCATGAACATTATATCCAAGGTCTACCGTAACACGGAACATTCCCTTATCTTTCAAATTATTAAATACAGAAGTAGCATGTTCTTCACCAACCAGAGTGGACAATTCTTGCTCAATAGGGCTTAATTTCTTTCCACTTGGCTGGTTAAACACCTTATTTATACTTTGCGATGGATTTGCAAGCTTTGGTAGAATTGCATTAATATCGTTTTTATATAGTGGAATTTCATCTGGCTTCATTGTTCCTTTATTTAACTTAATTATCATATCAGTAACGTCAGTATACATATCTTGCAATGCTTTAATTCTAGCTTGGACAACTGGGTCAGTTGTCCCACTGGCGGATAAGGTTAAAATGGCAGAATATATACGTTTCTGAAAGGCAACCAGGTCAGCAAACGTTGCTCTTGTTTTTCCTGAATTAGCGGTGGCCTCAGGGGTTGCAGTTGCTGCAGTTGCTCCTAGTCCTCCTAATTTTAGACCTGCTCCTACCATTCCTGCTGCCCCTGCCATTCCTGCTGCCCCTGCCCCCGTCATTCCTGATGGTCCTGCTGGGCCTGTTCCTGCCGCTACGGTTGGTCCTGGCCCTGGTCTTGATCCTCCTAGCATTCCTGCTGCCCCTGCTGCCCCTGCTGCCCCTGCTGCCCCTGCTCCTGCTGCCCCTGCTCCTGCTGCTACTCCTGCAGGCCCTCCTACTCCTGTTGGTCCTCCTACTACAGTTACTGCCGGTGCGGTGGCCCCTGCCCCTACTCTATTCGCTGCCCCTGCTCCTGCTGCTACCCCTCCTAGTGTCCCACCCCCTGCCCCTGCCCCTGGCCCTCCAACAAATCCCTCAGTTACAAGCCCTGCAGTTTCAAAAAGTCTCACCTTTCTCTGTAAGAAACTAAGAGAGCCCTCCATATCACCAAGATCCTGTTGAGTAAGCTGTGAATCTACACCTGGATTCTTATCTAATACAGTAATCTCAGACTGCAGCTTCTGACTATCTGCCCGTAACTGAGTTAGAGGAAGTTGAATTGATGGATCGCTTGTATCTGCCAGACTTACACCCTCGAAGACTAAGAATGAGCGTATATCTGCATCAAGTTTCTTCAACTGCGATAGACCTGCTGGCAACATAGCAGGATCCTTAAATTGATATGAGCCCGTAGAAGCCATTTGTGCATAAGGACCAAAGGGTAGTGCATCTAAGGTTGACGGATTCGGCATTGCTTCCATTTTAATACTTGTAGGTGAAAGAACCTTGGGTATGGCTGGTTCTGACTTTGGAAAGGGCTTTACATTTTCAAATCCCTCGCTTTCAAAATCGAGTAAGTGTGTGCTAGTAACAATCCAATATATTATACCTGCAATTAGAACCAAATATAATATCTGTGTTGCCTTCATCTAAGTCATAGTTAGATTGAAAATTGATACTATATACAAAATAGTTAATAGTATAAAATGAAAACTACCTTTTCTCTAGGAGAAGCTATTGAAGTAGGTATTGATGAAGCAGGACGTGGTTGCTTCTGGGGGCCTATTTACGCCGGAGCTGTTATATGGGCTCCAGAAGAGGAATGGACTGATAAGCATAGGGAGGTTGCACCATTAATCAACGATAGTAAGAAGATATCTGAGAAGAAGCGTGATGCAATCGCTGCAAGTATTAAAGGGTGTGCAATGGACTGGGGTATAGGCCAAGTGACTGCGAGCGAGATTGATGAGAAAGGAATGACCTGGGCAAATCAGGAAGCCTTCAGAAGAGCTATAGGTGCATGCTCACGAGGACTCAAGCCTGACTTACTTCTTATTGACGGAGTTCTAGGTCTTCCTCATGACAATACATACGGAGATGTAAAATACCAGTGTATTCCTGGAGGTGATGGACTTTACTTGCCTATTGCTGCAGCTTCTATCTTGGCAAAGGTAGCAAAAGATACGTATGTCAAAGAATGGGTGGCAGCTTCGGAAGAAAATAAGGCTATTGCCGCACGATATGATCTTCTGAAAAATAAGGGATATGGCACTGCAAAGCACAGAGAAGGCCTCAAGGCGCATGGGGCCCATGAACAACATCGAAAGCAGTTTATTCGTAATTGGCTTTAGCTTTAAAAAGTGAAATCTTAGATTATACGAAATCAAGGATTTAACTTATTTATAGACGCTTAGTGCTTGCGGGTTCCACGGCGACCGCGACGGGTGGCGTTGCGGTTCTTGCGGCGGCGACCACCCATCGTGGCACTGTTATTCTTATTATTATTGTTCTTACCATTGCCAGTTACGTTCTTGGCGTTCTTGCGACCGCGGCGGGTGCGAGTGACATTGCGAGAACGACGGCGACGACCACCCATCATTTGGGGCTTGGGCATGTTGGGAGGAGCGTTCATTTTATACTTATACCCTAGATTTTTTATACGCGCACCGGAAGATTCTAAAATAGCCAGGTCTTCAGCCCTACTCTTCAGACGAGTAGTATGATGACCCCGTCCCCGATGCACATAAATAAGTTTTTCAGCCCCCTTTTCCAAATCCAAGCTAGAACCACGAAGCCGTTGAATAAATTTAAGAGGTTCATAAGGCATGACTTGTAAATCAGCCAAATCAGTTCTAGCTATAACAAGTAAGTCTGGTATACCCTCTTCGGGAATATGTTCCATTGGACTCCAGTCTGCCGTTGCAATAAAGTCAGCCGCCGAAGTTCCAAATTCAGAAGTTTCTAGCGTTGTTAAAGGCAACTTGGGATTCGTTATAGTTCTCAAGATATCAACATATGGTGATTCTATATAAAGAGAACTAACCAATCCGGGGTATCTTATTGCAACACTTGACATTAAAAGTCCACCTGCTGAACGACCATGTAGTGCCGTATTAGCAGATGAAATACCATGCTCTTCTTGCAAACTTTTAATTGTTTTAGCAAGTAAATCAATGGAATAGATACGATTTAACCTCTGACCTTTTTTAATCCATTCTTTAGTATCATCACCACCCCCTGGAACCTCAGCAGCCGCAATCATCCACCCCCTTAGTAAAAGCGGTTTCCATTTATCTATAAGTGAAGTAATCTCAGTTGGCATACCATATGCACCGTATGCTATAACTAAGAGACCTCTTACTTCTGCAGCTCTATCTTTTCCTACGTGCTTAGGGTGAACCACAAATACTGGAAGATGAGTATCGTAATATGAGCAAGGGAATTGAACAGCCCTTGGATTTGTCAGTTTCCACTGAGGTAATATGATACTATATGGCTCATACCGCACATCTGAAATATCTAGCCTGTATGGGTTTCTGGAATCAGATGATATTTCTCCCCATACCCAGACAATTGCCTTCGTTCCTTTCCATAGGGTTCGAATTCCTCTGGAAATAGTAACTGTCCAGTCACCCTTTAAGGAAAAGGATTCAATGGTTCCTTTAATTCCAGGTAATTCAAGGGTATCAGAAACAATGCACGATTCTAAATGTGGATTTCTTAACCACTTAATTTCATTTACCAATGAATATGATTTCTGTGTATAATCCCCCTTTATTACATAAACAGATCCATCTTCTCCTCGTTCAAGCTCTAAATTTTCTTCCAGATTTTCTAAATGAAACAAAGTAATTATCTCCTTACCGGTCCATTTACATAAACTAGAATACCTCAAGGGTTTCTCAGAATGTAAGAAATATATATCACCTCTAAAAATAGCTACATTTTTACCTGTGTTAGAAATTGTCTTAAGATGTGTTGGCTTAGGGCCTTTTACTGAAAAAATCTCAACTGTAAAACGCTCATATCCACCTGGGATTCCAACTGCCGCCACGAAGAAATCTTCAGAAAAATCTGCATCAAAACACATACAAGAAAACCCTGAGCCTATATGCTTCCATGTTTCCTCATGTCTATATTCATCACCCTCGATTTTCCATTGACCTAAGGTATATGGCTCACTTGTATAGTCGCTAGCATCTCCCTCTAATTCAGATTCCATTTTCTTTACCAGAGGCTTAATTAAACTAAGACGATTCCTGAATCGTCTATTTTCCTCTGCAATTAGCTTATCCCATCGCCTACCTTTCTGAGTTTCAATCCAGGATAAATCATTTTTCCATGCGATATATCCTAAATTTCTTATTTTATTACTGTCTAATGACATCCTAATATATTCTAGTATTTTTACCTACCGCCTCTACGGTGACCATATGTAATAGAATCTGGATGAGGCGGAGAGGCTGATAAGGTCGGGCCTAGTGTTAATCCAACACCTGGTGCATGAGATACCTTTATCGACTGCATTGCAATCGGCTTTATTTTTGTCGGTGTAGAAAATACTGTGTCAATTCTTCTCACCGTATTATTTAGTGGATCAGCAACAATCAGCTGCCTTAATGGGTTTATAATAAGCTGAGCAGGAGAATTAAAGGTCGCCCTCTTATTAAATGAAACTAAGGCTCGCGTAGGATCAATTGCCCCATATCCATCAATTGCACCTGTTTTCTGATCGGGTGCACCAACAACTGGTAGCACATCGCCATCGGTAGTTATACGACGTATCATATTATTTCCAGTGTCGCTGATATACAAGATATTCTGCAAGTCAACTGTAATGCCTTGCGGTCTCTTAAAACTAGCTTGCTGACGCCTACCCTCCTTGTAAAATGGATGCCCACTACCTGCTACAGTGCTAACATTACCGCCCTGTGTAACTCTACGTATAACATTATTTCCTGTATCTGCTACAAATACATTTCCTATAACATCTACTGTTAATCCAGTTGGTGAATGAAATGATGCATTATTTCCTTTTCCATTTATAAACCCACTTAAGTATGTAAGGCTTCCATCTAGGGTAGTTGTTCCAGCTAGTGTTATTAGTTCACCACCTGCTGTAACCTTGCAGATTCTGTGATTACCAGTATCAGAAATATATACACAACCCACTGAATCCAGAGCAAGTCCTTGTGGCATATTCAATACATTTGCCTTACCTACTGCAGATCCTGCTAGAGTAGATCCACCCCCTACAAGAGTTACTACTAGCTTATGTGTTTGTATGATATTTTGCGAAGTATCATATACATCCTGCCTTTGAATTACTCTAATTGCATTATTTCCAGTGTCTGCTACAAATATTCTGCCAAACTTATCTGCAACAATCGATGTAGGACCATTAAACAGTGACCCCGTTGAACCACTATCAACATATCCTGCTGCGCCAGTTGTTGAACCAGCATAGGTTGAAAAATTTCCAGATGGGTCTAACATACAAATACGATTATTTCCTGTATCGGCAATATACAGATTACCAGATAAATCCATTGTAACACCTGACGGGTTATTTAATTGTGAAATATAATTTCCAGAAGAATCTGTCGAAACACCTGGTTGAGGAATAGTTGAATGTGATCTAGGATTACCAGATGCATCAACACGAATTGCATTTTGGAAGGCAAACCGTGCAGGATTTACTGGACCTGCGCAGCCTGCAATTGTATATGTTATATGGTAAAGAGGCACCGTTGTAATTTCGAGATTTCCTATAATATTATTAATATCAAAGGCTGTCTCGTATACATTGGTTAACACATCCTCCTTGGTCCCATATCTCACATTATGACCTGTTTTCATTGAAGTATCAGTGAATCTAAAAATCTTCTTAGATTTCATTAATATTATATAATCAATAATAATATCCTGAATGGTTGGAAAGCTTTCTACTACACTAATATCAATTTCAGATTCATCTATTGTCTGAACTGCGGCTGAATTCATTTCAATATATTGCGATAATATTTTCCGTAGTTGTATACTATTAGAGAATACCATTATATCCTTATTTAAATCTATATTTAGACGAATTTGTCTGGCAAGAGACGCAATATTTCGTGCAGTGCTTTTAAAGTTAAAATCCCCTCTATTCACATATACAATGGTATACCCATAGAGCAAATTATCTGATGCACCACCTGGTCTATGTAATAAATTCGCAGCGACTTTCTCTGCTGCTGCTGCATATAAGAAATCTCTAAACCGAACTGCAGTATCAAATGCTACAAAGGACATATTATAAATATCACAACGGTCTAACCATACATTCGATGATAATACAAAGATTGGATCTGTCGATAATAAAAAGTCATCTAAATCCTTTATTAACGTAGCCTGATCTACATCCATATGATAAATCTTTGGTCGAATATTTGCAGAATCATAGTTATAATTTTTTACAATCATACATGGCTCAAATTCAGCACCTGAAATATTTACCTTAACATCAATATTATTATCGATTGCATAATTAAAAAGTCGCAAGGTTCCTCGAACAAAGTCATTGAATCCAAATGGTTCATTTCCAGAATATACTTGTAGAATTACTTTTCTTAATGCCATTATTCTAGTATCTAAACATATATTATTTTGTATACTTATATGCCTCGTATAGTTTTACTATGGAATCAGTCAAATACCTTCGGCCTCAGTCAGGATGCAGCGCTAATTCAAAGTGCACTTGAATTGCAAACAAGCTTTGATCTTGGTCCAGTTGAGTTTGTCAGATTAGATCCACTTCAACCACCTAGCCCTGCCGATATAGTAATTCATCTTGAGGTTCCACATCCGGTATGGTTTCCTTGGGCCTCGACGCATATCTGGATGGTAAATCCTGAATGGTGCTCACCCAATTGGCTCCCTCTATGTGAGCGCTTTAGTCAAGTCTGGGTAAAGGAAATGAGCCGCGTGGAGGAATTCGGGTCAAAGGCTAGACACATTCCCTGGGCGGTGCGGGGACCTCTGAAGCCAATAAATCAGTCAGCCCTTGGCCTCAGACAGGCCTTATGGGTTCTAGGCGCATCTCAAAATAAGCATATTGCAGCTAGAGCGCTCTTACCAATTTGGCCTTCAGATTTCCCCTTAACTGTTACAACAACACTGGATGAGTCAGAACTCCCTGGATCCTTTCCTCCATCCGTCACAATAAAGAGGGGGTTTCTAGAGTCTCATGAACTGGAACAGTTAAACCGAAACTCCGCAACCCATGTCTGTATTAGTGCTGCAGAAGGATTTGGCTTTACTGCAGCCCAGGCGGAGGCTAGGTCTGCGGCGATTATTTTAAATACATTGCCAGTTTACAAGGAATATTACGGTTCTGCCGAATATGATTACGTTAAATTTATAGAAACACCCTGTGTAAAAGAAGGAAAAAACCATGTTGGTTTTTTAGCAGATTTTTCTTCTGTAACGACGGAAAATATCAAGTTTGCACTTCAGGCAATACCTAGTGGTGAGCATCAAGTAGAGAATTCCGAATCAAGATGGAATGAATTTAAGCGTATTGTTCAAGGCAACGTAAGCAGGTTACTGAATAAAGCAGAGCCTCTGGCTCGGATGCCACCTGTTTTAGGACAGGCCGATTGTCCCCCAATTTCTGTCTTAACTCTAACGTATAATCGCCGTAATTTTATTGATCTAGCTTTCCTAAATCTTCTAGTAACCGATTATCCCCTCGATAAGATTCAGTGGGTAATAGTGGAAGACAGTGATGATCCGTCAAAGGGAGTTCTCGATAAGATTAAGGCATTTGAAGCAAGACAACCTGGATTTGAGATTACCTATGTTCCAATGACTACCAAGAGGTCTATTGGCTACAAGCGGAATAAGGCTGTGCAGCACGCAAAGCATGGTATCTGTGTAAATATGGATGACGACGATGTATATCCTGCCTCTTCGTTCAGGCGCCGTGTTGCCTGGCTCCAGGCATTTCCTGAGACCCAGGTTGTCGGATGCACAATGATTGCAATGTATGATCTGCAGAAGGGAATTAGTGCAGTAAATACACCCCCTTGGGCCCTTCCCCAATGCCAAAGAGTGAGTGAGGCGTCATTCTGCTTCTGGAAAAAGTATGCGATTGAGCACCCCTTTCCTGACCAACAGCAGTCTGAGGGCGAGGCCTTCATTCCTAGTGACAGCGGATTTCTAGAAATTCCACCCCAGCAAATTCTGGTGGCCTTGAATCACGGAACAAATACAAGTGGTCGTGTAATTGCAGGACGGGCTCAGACAGGATGCTTCTGGGGCTGGGATAAACAATTTATTACCTGGCTTCATGGACTGGTGGGTGTTCAGGTTGAGGCAACATAAGAAGTTTAAGGAGTTTGTCATAGTAAACCCCATATGGGCTCTGGTTCTAAAGAGAAATCGAATAAGGCCAAAGTAAAACTACCAACCGTTTCAATTGTCACCCTTACACAATTAAATCGGTTTGCCTGTCTAGATATTCTGAAGGATGTAATAAAAGAACAGACTTATGAACATATCATTGAATGGATAATTGTGGAAGGAAGCAAGTCCGAGGAGGATGCAACTGCAAATGCAGCCAATATTAAGACCTTGAAGGAATCTTCAGATTTACAGTGCCCAATTATATATCTGGAGAAAAAGCCTGGTGAGAAACTCGGTGGTCTAAGAAACAAGGGTAATAAGGCATGTTCTGGAGATATTACTGTGGTAATGGATGACGACGATTATTATCCTGCCTCTAGAGTAAAGCATGCTGTAGAGCAACTACAGGCATCTTCTAAACTTCTAGCAGGATGTTCTGCAATGTATATTTATGACTATATTCTGGAGAAACTCTGCAAGTTCAATAAATTTGGTGAGAATCATTCTATTAATAGTTGTTTTGCTTGGAAGAAGAAATATCTGGAAAATCACTCACACGATGAATCAAAGGAATGTGGAGAAGAACCTAGTTTTACTAATGATTTCAAGGAGCCAATGATTCAATTAGATCCTGAACAGACACTCGTTCAATCAAGTCATACACAAAATACATTCAATAAGCGGGAAATTCTTACAGGTGGTATATGCAAGATTATGCAATCTAATACAGAAATAACGAGGCCAGTTACTGATTTAATTAAGGAACCATTTTTCAGTAGGTATAAGGCTCTATTTTACAAGGAGAAGAAAAGCAATTATGATATAGTATACATTGCAGGAGGATTTTGCCTAGCATGGGATCCTGCATCTAAATCACTAACAGGTTCAGAACAAGCCATCGTGAATCTAGCACAGAGCTGGGCAAAGCTAGGTAAGAAAGTTGCAGTATATGGTATAATTCCAGAGTCCACCATTGAGGGTGTTGATTATTTCGACTGGAAGAAATTTCCATTTAATGAGGTGCATGATATTGTAGTGCTATGGAGAACCTATGGAATGGTAACTGCACTACCATTCCCACTAAAGGCTAAACATATTTGGCTAGATTTACACGATGGCAACTTTCCAAAGGAACTAATGGAGATGTGGTTCAGATATAATCAGAAAATCACCAAGGTCTTCTTTAAAAGTAATTTTCACAGAGAATTATTTGAGAAATATTTTCGATTCAAGTTAGACCCTAGCCGCTATACTGTAATCCCTAATGGTGTCCGCGTAGAAACATTTCAAAAAAATACAGATTTAGTACAAAGAAATCCCTACCGTTTCTGTTATTGCTCATGTTATACACGAGGGCTTCTACAAATTCTTCAACATATGTGGCCAATTATAAAACAATTAGAACCACGTGCAGAACTCCACTTGTATTATGGAATGGATACTGTGCAGAATGATGAATTTAAAAAAGCAATGATTCCGCTACTGGCTTCAAAGGGTGTGATGGATCATGGGCGCCAGCCTGTAGATGTAATTGTGCGAGAGAAATATATGTCCAACTTTCATCTATATTTATCATCTGTAGAAGCTGAAATCGATTGTATTACAGTAAAAGAAAGCTTAGTCACAGGAGCTATACCGATACTTTCAACCTTTGGTGTCTTTAAAGATAGAGAAGGTATTAAGTTTGATCTAGGAGATGCAAGTCCGATGGTCTATGCAAATATTGCGCTGAAAATTATTGAACTTATGAAAGGGCAAGTGCAAGTCACAGGGCAAAGCCTTGATGCCTTCAGAGATACTCTGAAGAAATCAAACACTATTATTCGATGGATTGATATCGCAGCTAAATGGATACAGGAATCATTTTAATAAGAGTAAATGAAAAATCGGAATACTATCTAACGGAGAAGATTCTAACCCACGCATTGAATGTAAAGTCTTAATTTCGTGCTCATTCAGAATAAATATATTAGATTCCTTGGTAGAAGAATCTAAGTGTTTACTAACTATCATACGTTCAGAATCTGGCGAAAAATAAGCAAATCCCCAGTAAAGGAATGCCGAGAATATAGAATTGCTGTGCATAACTGCGAACTTATGTAAATTAGGATAAGAGAAATCTATTAATGAAAGAAAGACATTTCCAAGTAATCCAGCCACTGCTGGTGAGAATTCAGACCAGCTTAAGAATGCCTCTTTCCAATCTCCCTTTAAACTATCTATAAGCCCCACTAATAGCGGTGAACACTTTTGCATAATATCTCTTGAATTCTCTAAGGAAGATATAAGCCGTATTGATTCTATAATAAGATCAATTAGAACTGGAATTGTATTCTTTTCCGGGATTTTTATTACAGTGGAATAAGGTGAATTTACCAGAGGCACTGGAAAATTAATGGTGCAAGAGTTAGCTTGTTTGTAAAAGAAACGAAATGATCCAAATTCTCGCGAGAATTCACTGACCCTAAGATTAAGATCCTTAAAATGTTCTTCAATTGCTTTCATGATGTGTTTAACATGCTGACTTTCTGCCAAATCAATTGAAGGCTTCACTATAGAACCAAAGAAATGTTCTATTTGTTTAGATTCCTTAGGAGTAAATATGGCGCCATGACGATCAGTTACACTTGAAGCCCAACCTCGTTTAAAATTTAGATTCATTCCTTCCACATATAAAAAACTAAACATAGAAAATGACTTGTATAAATTCTTCTTTAATACTTCAGGATCGTCATTTGCTAACTTTTCTAAGAGATCTATCTGTATTCCTTCCATCTATCTAAGATGAACACATTGTGCAACCCTCACCTGACGCTGCTGCCTCCTTTGCCTCCTTAACGGACTGCTCATACTCCCTGGATAGACGCTCACGCAATGCAGCTCTCTCCCTCTTCTTCTTCTCCTCAGGTGTCAGCTGCTCTACAAGATCAGAATCAGAGTCAGAATCACTCTCTGCCTGATCTTCACGGCTTGCATCAAGATCAGCATCGACTCTTGACTCTACCAGGCCACCCTGCAGAAGACGAGGATCTACTGTGAATTTCTGTGCCATTACCGGAGCCTTTGTGCGCAAATAGTAACAACCCGTCTTTAGTCCCTGCTTCCATGCATGGAAATGCATGCTTGTAAGCTTGGCATATGTGGGATTCTCAATCGAGAGATTCAGACTCTGGCTCTGACAAATGAAGGCACCACGCTGTGCAGCCATGTCAATAAGAACACGCTGCTTAATCTCCCAGGAAGTCTTATAAAGTGCCTGCAGATCATCTGGAATCTCCTTGACACCCTGGACACTCCCATTCCTCGCGATAATCTGCTGCTTCACTGCCTCTGACCAAATTCCACGCTTCATGAGATCGTCGATCAAATATTTATTGACCACCACAAACTCTCCTGCCAGAACGCGGCGAGCATAGATATTGGACGTCATTGGCTCAAAGCACTCAGTATAACCAAGAATCTGAGAAGTGCTGGCAGTAGGCATTGGTGCCACCAGTAGAGAATTGCGCAGGCCTTGGGCTGCATTTGTCCTCAGTGTGAGCCAGTCCAGGGTCTTCTCAGTCTCTGTAATTGGTGTCACTGACCACATATCAGGCTGCAAGATACCCTTGGATGCAGGAGATCCCTCAAAGGTCTCATACGGTCCATCGGTCATTGCAAGAGTAGAACTCGCCTCAACCGCCGCATAATAAATATGCTCAAAGATGAGCTGATTTAGCCTCGTCGCCTCTGGAGACTCCCAAGGGACCCTGAGCCTAGCAAAGACATCTGCTAGTCCCTGGACACCTAGGCCAATAGGCCTGTGACGCATATTTGAGCGCTTAGCCTCGGGAATCGGATAGAAGTTAATGTCGATCACCTTGTTGAGTGCCTTCACCACAGAAGCCGTCACCTGCCGCAGCCTGTCAAAGTCAAACGACTTGTTATCTGCTGAGACAAAGGCAGGCAGAGCTAGAGAAGCCAGATTACACACTGCAGTCTCCTCTGGACTAGAGAACTCAATGATCTCCGTGCAGAGATTAGATGACTTGATTGTGCCAAGATTCTTCTGATTACTCTTCTTGTTTGCAGGATCCTTGTATAGTAGGTAAGGAGTGCCAGTCTCCATCTGGGAATCGAGAATCTTGAACCAGAGCTTCTGGGCAGATACGGACTTACGAGCACGCCCCTCCTTCTCGTATTTGGTGTAGAGTGCATCGAACTCATCGCCATAGACATCTGCTAGACCAGGAGCCTCGTGGGGGCAGAAGAGACTCCACTGGGCATCATCCTCTACACGCTGCATGAAGAGATCGGAAATCCAGAGAGCGTAGAAGAGATCGCGGGCGCGCTCCTCAGTCTCACCAGTATTCAGCTTCAGCTTGAGAAAGTCCTCAATATCTGCATGCCAAGGCTCCAGATAGATCGCAAAGGAGCCATTGCGCTTGCCACCGCCATTATGAGCAACACCGAGATGGGCAACCGTGTAGTCATGAGGACCATCAATCTCAAAGTCATGCACTACACCAGTATACTCTGTCTCAGTAATTGCCTCAATACGAGAATATAGATTGGTTCCATGCTTCATGTATGTGAAGAACTCACCCGTCGGTGCATCTGGAAACATATCAAGGATCTCAGGAACCCTTGGAATTCTGAGAACGGCAGTGGGAAGCTTTGTCATAATATCCTTTGATGGAGATACCTCACCAACCCGATCTCTCTCATATCCAGAGGATAGAGCACCAAGGCGCAGAAGCATATACCTCATATCCTCAATAAGGGGATACGATGAAAGTTCAAGAGCAATCTCCTTTGTTCCAACACATCCATCCGTCTCAATAATTCCACGGATAATTTGCTTTAGCTTATTGAGAGGCAGGTGAAGAAGAGGAGTATCTACCTTCTTTTGATGATTAGCATCATATAGTTGATTCTTAGTAAATTTAAATGCAGAAGAAGCAGTGGACCACTTGATACGAACAGTAATACCCTCAGTATAGACATTTGGGTGAATTCCACGCTTCTCCAAGTAATTTACGACAAAGTCGCAGACATCTTTCTTAGTTGTAGAATTCAAGCATACTCCTGAAGCAGAACTTGAAATATGACCATCACCTAGGAGAACACCGTAGAATCGGCAATCCTCCTCGGTCATATGTGCAATATCAGACTCATACTGGGGAATGGGAAACACTAGGAAATCCCCAGTCAAGAGATCCTTAGCATCACTAAACTCTGGCTTTGCAATATTCTTAGTAAGGCGATTACGAATCACATCAAAGTTTAGACCCTTTGTCTGACCTTTTAGGGCGAATACCTGATGCTCTGGAGTTACGCTAACAGGATATACTGCATTCTTTACTTGAATCTTTAGCATTGGGCCATTATACTCGTGTCTTACCGGAAGAATAACATTCTCATACTTACCGTTACTAGTAAGAACCTTATCAGTTACTCCTACATCCTCAATAGGCTTGGGGCCATTCAGAGTGTAGATGAGAGTATCAGGAGTAAAACACTGGTCAACATAGCGTGCAGTGGCATTGAAATTTCTCAACATTGGCACAATCCCATTACTCCTACCATTTGTTCCACCAATCAGAGAGCCTGTTGCACGAATATTGTGAATATGAAGCCCAATGCCGCCTGCGAATTTAGAAATACTCGCACAATCCTTCAGAGTCTCATAGATTCCATCAATGCTGTCATCCTTCATGGCCAAGAGAAAGCAAGAGGACAGCTGGGGCCTAGGAGTTCCTGCATTGAAGAGAGTCGGGGTAGCGTGAGTATAGATCTTCTGAGACATGAGGTCATAAGTCTCAAAAGCCTGGTTTAGCTCAGTAGCAGTGGTGTCTAGGCCACTAGTCCAGATACCCAGGGCAACACGCATCCACATATGCTGAGGCCTCTCCAGAATGCGCCCCTTCGTATCCTTGAGCAGATAGGATTTCTCGAGAGTCTTGAATCCGAAGTAGTCAAACTCATAATCACGCTCATAACGAATACGGGACTCAATCAGAGCAGCATGGCTCTTAGATACCTCATCTAGCTCCTCTGAGACATAGAAGACTTGCTTACCTGTATGAAGTGATACCTGATTTCTTAGAGTATGCACTACCTCGGCAAAGGTGAGCGGCGTATTCTTATGGTGATTGCTAATTGTGAGCCTGGATGCAAGAGTTGCGTAGTCAGGATGAAGCGTGGAAAGGCTGGCCGCAAGCTGAGCTGCAAGATCATCCAGCTTGGAACTAGAGATACCATCGCAGATTTGAGAAATGATATTCTGAGCCAGAGTATCCACCTGAACTGCTAGACCCTTTGCGGCCTTCTGGATTCTCTTGAGAACCTTGTCGAAAGAAACAGGCTCCTCGCTACCGTCGCGCTTAATGATACGCATACTACGCTGCATGGTTAGTTTGTAATAAACTAATTGGACGCAAATCATGGTCAATTTTTTGAGCCGTTATTGGCTTGCATCTTACAGAATAAGCTATTAATGACTCAAAAAATTGATGATTTATCCAGCACACGTGCGTGCAGTATAAATGGCAGCATCAAAACGTATCTCAAAGGAACTCGCCGACTTGAAGAAAGATCCTACAGGTGATTGCAGTGCAGGGCCTGTAGATGAGAATGATATCTTTACCTGGGAGGCCGTAATTTTCGGGCCATCTGATTCGCCATACGCCGGAGGAATTTTCAATGCGACGATTCAGTTTCCTATGGATTATCCCTTCAAGCCCCCGCGCATAATGTTCACCACTAAGATTTACCATCCAAATATCAACAAAGAAGGATTCATCTGTCTTGATATTTTGAAGCATAATTGGTCTCCGGCCTTGACGATATCCAAGGTCCTCTTATCAGTCATCTCCATGCTTACGGATCCAAATCCAGATGATCCTCTAATGCCTGATATTGCAAACCAATACAAGAAAGATCGGGCTGAGTATGAGCTGGTTGCGAGAGAATGGACCCAGCTATACGCCCAAGGAGTCAATCAGTAGAATGTATTTTGGGGCTATGTGTTGTATTTCCACCATGTGCTGAATTATGATGAATTATCTGAGGTGGACTATGATGTATTACTTGCGCAGGCCTCACGTAGATTCGGGTATGCTCCATTTTTCCGCAGATATCCGGGACATCAAAATTGGGGATAGGGCCAAATTTTGCATTACATGCTAAACGTATAAATTCAGGAATCATTGAATTACCATCGACCGACACCTGGTTAATATCCGCCCTTAGGTATTTCATAAAAGATCCGCATTCTTTACGCGCTTCTGGAGGAATAGAAAGTTGTTCTTCAATCTTTCTACGAATAACCCCCCACTGGGTCCCATAAAGATTGTGCTCAATAGATTTTGCTAAATAAGCCAACTTTTCTTGTAACATATTTGCAATACTTATGAGAACACTTAGAGATCCAAAAATCCATGCTAGCTGAAATCCATTGATCTGCACTCCACCAGCCATAATATTAGAAACGCCGCTCACTGCAATAAGAACATTTGTTGCAACTGCTAGAGCGCGTGCTCTCTTATCAAAAAACGCATATGCCTCAGTATGCATCCACTCAAAGCATTTGGCCTCATCGCACCAACCAGCTAACATCAATTCTACACCATGATTCCACTCCTGTTTAATTATTACTGAAGAATCATCATTACTTGAGGATTCAGCCATATCTAATTTTTAATGGATATTAATTAGAAGGTGGATGGTTTCTGAAATTATTTCATTATTTGCATTGGCACTTGTTGGAATGGTTATAGTTTACGCAGTATATCCGCCACTAAAAAAAGATTCCTTTACGAATTTTATAGAAAATTATGGATATCCTACCCAACAATTATGCAAGATGCCTCTAACAAGTCCCCTACCACAATTATCAGGTCCGGCTGATGCTACGCTAGATGTGCCACGAACTCCCTATCACCTACTTGGGGATTATTTAGAATCTGCTGATGAGAAACTAGCTAATCTAAATTCTGAATCAGCTTATTCTGTTGATGGACAACGTCGCATCGAAAAAACAGGAACATATGGTCAAATTACAAACAATTACAAGAAGGAACGGCCAGATAACGGATCAACGTTAATGCGCGAACTTTCTTTATCCTTTTATAAGTAAATGCCTCCACTGTATATGCTAAAACTTAATAGATCTTCTGATCCACAGAAGCCACAAGAATCATATTATGCACAGGGTATGAGTGCACAATGTATTTCATTAGAAAATGTAATACATTGGACAATCGTAAAGATTGAATTTCCACACGGTATTCCTCAAGTAAAATCACTGAATCGAGGGTTTCTGCGCTTTCAACGGAAGGTCCGTGCTTACTTTCTATTCTTACGACGAGTTCGTAGTATACGAAACCTGTTGCGTCGTGAAATAGGATTACCTCCGTAAGTTTGCCTTGGAGTAGTCTGTGTTCGTGGTGTCCCTTTATTTAATCTAGATGTTGGTTTATAGGCCAAGCTAAATGATGGTAATAACTTTTTTATTGAAGTATAATCAGTTTCAACCTTTTGTTTAGTCCATTTTCTAGATGCAATTTCAGGTTTAAATACTTCATTCTTAGTCATAGATTCATGGAATTTTTCTACTAGGCGGTCAGAAGTCTCTTTTCCAGTTGGATAAAATAGTGCATTTTCAAATATAAATACCTTATTTATGAGTGGTATAAGTGTATTATATAATGGCATACTTGGTATAAATACTCTCTTTGGTAACGATTTTAGAAAAAACTTAACTAAAATATTATTAGACATGTGTACCTTATATGCTTCAACATTAATATAGCGACTACCAAGCTTGGTTCTTAAATCAGTATGCTGTAAAGAATCATCCAGAAACCATAGCTCTTCTGCGGGTATATTATCGTTCAAGCATGCATGTATACCTGATAGACTCTTTTCTCTAAAATTTACAATTTTCGGTTCAGTATTAACACGACATGTGCTATCTATATAAATCCGGGGTGTTAAGACATGTTGACGCCCATCTTCCCAAATAAGATCTTGATCATTAACTGAATATGGGGCCTTTTTTATAATAAGTGCTAATATATGATCAATTGCGTTTAAAATCTGTAGATAGCCATTATTACTGTAAATAAACATGTGCTTGATTTTGCCTTCCTTTTTCTGCCGTATTAGTTCTGCGACTAGTTTTACAAGTGATGGTCTAAAAATAGTAGGAGTGCTTATCTCGTGTGTTGCAACTAGATCGTAAAAAATATCTCTAGATTTTTTAAGTAGTTCTTGTGTTTCCAGATCAACACCTCTTAACTTAATTTCAAAAAATAGAATAAACGGAACTAAATTAAATGCTTCTACTAAACATTGATCCATATCGAACCCAATGCTTGGAATCATTTTCCCTTACTTGGATAAGATATTTTATTCTTTATGGCTCAGGGGCCTCAGTGGCCTCAGTGGCCTCAGTGGCCTCAGTGGCCTCAGTGGCCTCAGTGGCCTCAGTGGCCTCAGTGGCCTCATCCTCTATCATACAGACAGCTTCCTTCTTTTTCCTACTGCTCTCAGGCAATATAAATTCGCCCTTCTTAGCTTTCTCGATATCTAACCAAAATTCCTCGATCTTCGGAATCAATGATGCATACCATGCCTCGTCCCTGTGGACGCGCTCGTGATGAATCTTTTCACACGCCCACGAGTTTAATTCCAGTGTTTTCTCATTTAATCCTAGATCAGGTATCCAATCTAGGTCACCAACTGGCCCATATGCATATTTACAAGGCAACCAATCTGAATGAACCTCATTAAAGCAGCCAACCACTGCAACATTTCCGAACCATCCAGTCTTCGAATCCCCCTTTTTGAATGCAGCCTTATCTATAAACTCAAATTTCGCCTCTACATATTCACATGCCCTCACCCCTGTTACTTCCAGCTGATGCTGCATCTGATAGAAATATTCCATGGGAATCTTGAGTCCAATTGTCCTAGATTTCGGACACTTTATCTCTAAGAGGTGACCACCCATTTCAGGAGTCTTCAAGGATCGGATAATAAGCCCATCTGGACTTGCCGCTAAGCGGGTATCTTTCAAGTGAACAAAACGCCCAACATCATGTATAATAGCTTCCCAGTGTGCTTCTAGAATCTGTTTAACTACTGGCTCAAAGCAAATTCCCCAGTCAAATGGACTCATGTTTTGTCTCAAGACAACTGAGCATGAACCACGCCCTGGTAACTCAATTAGCCCAGCCTTCTGCATAACGAGGATACCGCGTTCTCTTACTGAGCCAAAGACCTTGAATAATTCACTGGCAGTTAAACACCGCTTGAATTCCAGATACCAGTCTGCAGTTCTCTGTGTTGTCTGAGGACGCTGCATTAGCGCATAGGTCTTCTCATGTTCAACTGCAGTAGAATAATCATCACCTTCCCATTCATTGTATGCTTCAATTAGGCCATAAATAATTGAATTAGTCATTGTGTCCTCATCACAATTTATTTCATCAAGATACTCCTTCATCGATTCAGTCCACTGTTTCTTTAAATCAGAATGAGTAGGCCTAGGAATATAGCTTTCCCATTCTTCTAAACATTGCGCTACATGATCAAGTGTAGTCATTACCTTATGTGGCATCATAGCTTGTTTCATTTTTACATGTGTGTTTACTGAGTTATTCGCTTGGGACATTACTACTAGTCGGGGTCTCTTTTACTCTCTTCTTCTGAGTAGTCCCAGGCTTCTTCTCAAGAAGCTGGTATTTGACCTGACCTGTAGCAGTAGTATGTGCAACAAGTCCCTTGACCTCCGTAATTTGCTCTTCAGCAAAATCATAGGTAACCGCGGCCTTGCTACTCAGAAGCTTGCGATCAAGGCCCTTGCATAGGAGCTTGAAAAGCGCATCAGAATCCTCGTCAGTTAAGCTGAGCTTTAGCTTCTCGCGTGCAACATATTCACGAAGACGTCCAATACGGAGACCCCGCTCTAGCTTATGCCACGGTCTCTTTAAGGCATTTACGGCGTCATTGTTTAAGGTTTGGAAGGTTTTCTCAGAAAATCCGAGGGCAAGTGCTCCGCTCATGTCTAGAACATTAAATGTATTTCGTTGAGTTTTATTTCTAGCGTCATCACTCATTCTATACATATATATAATGAATCCCTTAGATGGAATTGAAAAGATTAAAGGTAACCAAGTGCAGCAGAAAGCATAGGAGGTAGCACTGAAGGTAGGCCAGTAGATTTCCAGAAGTGCTCTCTAAATATAGGACAGGTCCATAAAGCTGCAGGAATCGTAAATGTTCGCCAGACATCTTCATTAGAATTCCGAGGATCAATCTCATCCCACATGTAAAACTCGCTCAGATTGGCCTTAGGGTCAATAGATGCCAGTATTAAACTAGTATCCCTTTTCAGACCTAGAACTGGAAATCCATTCTCCTTTAGCATCTTTAAAATTGCCTTATCCTTATCCTTGTCATCGATGGCCCATAGTTCACGACCCCCCGCAGACAAGAAAATGCCTAGCTTGAACCAATTAGGGTCAGCGGTATTCCAGAAATAAGGTGCGAGTATCATCTAATTATAACAACCGCATTAGAGTTTAGATGTCTGTTAGTATCCCTACCGTAGAAATTTCAAGTGTTCCCATGCCCCAATTTATTCCACGTTCTCGTCGTGAAGATGTGACACGTGATACGGCGAATGCAAGGAATTTAGAGCTTCAACGATCTTCTGCTCCCATTCAGCAGACCTTCTTCCGGCCACTACCATCCACATCGGAATTTCGCCCAAAGGCCTCAATTCAATATAATGATCAGAATGGACTTTCATCAAGAAATCAACAGCCATTTTCAACTCCTGCACCGGCATTCGATCCAGCAGGGCCAAAGTTAGTAGGGAATGTATTTTTTGACCAATATGCTCCAGAATATGATCCGCGTAATGTTGTGCGTGAGCTCCGCGGAGCGGTGAAAGAAAATAAGGCAGTGCGTGGAGAAGAAGAATCCAAACGTATCTTATCACGGGGATTCTCGAGTCGCTATGTTCCTGAAGGATTTGCAGAACAGCAGCAATTAAATAGTCTTCAGGCATTTGAACAGCTGCGGCCAAAAATAGATGATGTTTCCAAGCAATATAGAAATTTTGAGTAAGGCGAACTAATAGATTAATTTCTTCCGATTAAGTATAATGGCTAAGACAAGAAAGATGTCAAAGGGAAGAAAGGGCACTCGCAAGATCAGCAAGTGGACTGCATTCGTGAAGAAGATTTACACTGAGATGAAGAAGAAGAACAAGAATGTGAAGCTTGGTGACGCCATGAAGGAGGCTTCCAGACGTAAGGGCGAGATGTAAGACGCTTTTTTAAAAAAAGCGTGCAAAAATCTCATTAATAAAAAAAGCGTGCAAAAATCTCCTTAATAAAAAAGCGTGCAAAAATCTGCTTAATAAAAGAAGCCTGCAAAAATCTCCTATAAATTCCACTAAATTACATCGATACGATATCCTTGTAATTTATTGCCTATAATTAAGATGCTAGCCGAAGGACTAGTGCTATTAAGCGAAATCACATTATCCGCCTACCCCATTCTAATCAAGGCAGTCCCCACAAACTTATGGACCCAAATTGTTTCGAGATTTCTCGTCTACAGCGTTATGGCATCGTCTGCCATGGTTGCCACCGGTAATTCTAAACAATTCGCTAATATTTCGTGGCGTAATATGGCTGGTGCAGGTCTTCTGAATCTGGCGCATATCAGTGTAAGCTATAAGGCATTCAGTGATCTGAGCCCTGGAAATGCCATGGCAATCTTCTACACCTACCCCATCTGGAATATCATTGGGGCCTGGTTAATCCTTGGCGAAGTGATTCCTCTGGCCTCCATACCATGGATTCTTATGGCTCTTATTGGCATGGTTCTCGTGGCACATCCTGAAAAAGGAACCATCCTGGATCTAGAGAAACCCCTTGGAACCCTGTGCGCTCTGGGCGCAGCACTGACTGAGACCGCTATTTACTTCTATTTCAAGCTGATGAAGGAGAAGGAAGGAGGATTCAAGGGGCTATTTGAACTCTATGGTGGCGCTGGGCTGTGGATGTTGCCTGCAGTGGTTGCAGGGCTCGTTGGGGCAAAGCCGGCAGGCATTAAGATTCCCAAGGTGGATTTCTCGTGGAAGATCTGGCTACCTATGATTCTGTTCAATACCTTCATTGGCTTCACTGGTTACTCCATGAGAGTGACGGCAATTCCGCTGATATCTACGGCTGTATTCAGTATGCTGAGTTTCTTTGGTGTTGTTGCAGCCTTTGTCTTTGGTTACATGTTTAATGGTGAGAAACCGACGGCGATGGGGGCACTTGGGGCTCTGATGATTACAGTTGCGAATGTGGTATTGTTAAGCAAATAAGAATTCTTAGGAGAGATTAGATGGATAGTTTACAGAGTTCTGTAAAATATCGAGCTAAAGTTGGTGGGGCTAAATATACTATAAGTGGTATAAAATACATAAGAGATGCAGTAGGTCAACCTGCTTATATTGAGGGAGACCCTGATAAAAAACCAGTTGGTTATATTAGACATATTCTAGGAAAAGGAGCAGTATTAGAATCACTTGATTGGATAAAGCCGACCGCAAAGCCTGCCCCTGAGCCTGCTGTTGCAGCTGAAGTTCCTAAGCCCCCTGAGGCCCCTAAGCCCCCTGAGGCCCCTAAGCCCCCTGAGGCCCCTAAGCCCCCTGAGGCCCCTAAGCCCCATGAGGCCCCTAAGCCCCCTGAGGCTCCTCCTGCCCCTCAAGCTCCTCCTGCCCCTGCTGCCCCTCAAGCTCCTCCTGCAGCGCAGCCTGCAGTTATTGCTGAGCAAAATCAAGTGCATAAATGTCCAACTGGAAGCAATGAAGCCTTTGAATTAGGTGGTGACGAGAATAAATCAGGAGATTGTTTTTATAGTTCACTTTATTTAGCCGCTCTTCATCATGAAGATAAATCCCTAGTAAACAAAATATACGGTGATAATTCTACTTCAATTGATGAATCTAAATTTATTCAAAAAGTTCGTAAAGATACTGCAAGTCTTATTCGTGAAGGTATATATAAGAAAATTAAGGAAGAAGAATTAAAAGATATAAATGAACGTCAAAATATTCTTACAGAAGAAGGAAGAGAAAGCCAAAGGCAAGAGACATTCACATTATTTGAAAAACTTGTAAGATTACCTGAAATATTTGAAGACTGGCTTGAACAATCTTCTGATGAAATAAAGAGATTATTTCCTGAAGATGAAATGAGTGCAAAATATATTGGAGAAGGTGGAGAAGATTTATTTTATAGTGATATTGCTAAAACTATTGAAAAACGTGAAGTATATGCTAGTCAAACAGATATTGATATAGTTAAATATAGATTAAAAGAATTGGGAATATACTTAGAAATACAAAGTAGTGTCGACGAGAAGAAATGTATGATTTTAGATGGTCGGCCAGCATTATGGTTATATAAACGAGAGGGTAATAGAAGAAAAGGCATTGAGCATTATGGATATTTTAGAAAGATTGCAGAAGTAAATTCTCTTGCAGAGGCACCAGTTGCAGCAGAAGCACCAGTTGCAGCAGAGGTGCCAGTTGCAACAGTAGCTGCTGTTAGAGGAGATGGATGGCCAAATGATAAATTAGAATTTTCCAATGCTGAAGAAGCGAATGTAACAGAAGAGTCTGCAGTAACAGATCCATGTGCAATACTCTATGATCCATGCACTGGAACGCCTCTAGAAACTAATACTATACAATTTCTTGAGAAACGTATTCGCGAAATACGCAATAAAACTTCAGATAATACTGAATTAGAAGAATTTCCAGATTCAATAAAAACTCGCCTAGATTTACTTATTGATCTACTAAATAAACCTGAACCTCCCAATAGCAAATTATTTAAATATACTATTAATGGTCAATTATACGAGGCATACTGGGATATTGTTTTTGCATTAAACCTTATTGACGAGTTTCAAAGGACTGATGATTTTTATATGATTAATAAAAAGGCAGAACAAATTCGTGCAAGTGAATCTGAAATATACATAAATAATCCCATTGAATATTTAAAAAATAGAAATGTCAATGAAGGAGCGTCTGGTGCATCCGATATAACCTTTTGTTATAAGAATCCAAGAGAAATTATAGCAGAAGATTCATGCTCTGCTCCAGTGTTATCAGGTGAAGCCTGTCTTGTTGGCGCGGCGGCCCCAGTAGATACTAGAACTAAATTCTATTTCTGCTCGAGTAAATTTTATAAGAAAGATTCTACAAAAAGCGCAGAAAGCTTTGATATACAAAAAATATATACTGCTGTTAAAAAATTACATCAGGATTTTGATGTTCATATTATCTTACTAGTAAAAGATAAAAATGCAGTAGATATTAAGTTGAAAAATGCCAGGAACAAATATATATCAGAAGAAGCCAGTCGTGTATATGGTGAGCGTGATTTATTTGCAGCACTTCTTAAATTATATACTCTTGCTCACCAGAAGATTAAGGGGGGTATAACTGAAGAAACACTAAAAAATGTCCTAGGTATAACTGATAAAATAAAACCTATTTTATCCCCTCGCTTACATCAACATATGGCAATCATAAAAATACAACGAGCAATTAATAATTTTAAGAGAATAGGTGGTAATAATAAATTCTTAGTGGGAATTTTACCAAGAGGCGGTAAGACATATATAGCTGGAGGAATTGTTTCTGTATTACAACCAAAGCGCGTCGTTGTTCTTCTTGGTGCAAAGTCCGAGACAATTTCTCAATTTACAAATGATCTATTTAAGTTCTACCAGGATTTTTCAGATTATGAAGTGATTGATGTAGTTGAAGGTTCAAGTGAGATTACTATAGATCCCTCTAAAAAATATATTTTTGTAATGAGCGTTGAACTATATAAAATGCAAAGTAGTAGAAAAATCCTTCAAGATTTAAAGGGTGGTGAAAATAAGGCAGATCTATTTATTTGCGATGAAGCACACTTGAAACAAACAACCGATAAGGCAATTAAGGAGCTAGAAGAAGGAACTGCTGCAATAAAGGCTGCCTCTGAAGAAGACGCAAATGAAGAATCTGGCCTAGATCAATTACATAATGAAATTGCAAGAGATGTACCAGTTGTATATATGACTGGAACATATGTAAAACCTCTTAAAGTGTTTCAAATTCCAGATGAACATATAGCAATATGGGAATATCAGGATATTCAAGAGGGTAAGAATATAATAGATAATGAGCAGTATTTTGAAGAAAATTTCCCTGGAATATATGAAGAAGCATTGGCAAAATGTTTCTCATATGGTGAAACATATGAAAGTATACAGACAATGTATAGACGTTTTCCAAATCTATACCTACTCTCTACTCAATTTACAGATGATGCCAAGGCCGCATTTTTAAAGCAAAGTGAAGGTGGAGAGAAGGTTGGATTTCCAACTATTACACACCTATTTCAAGTAAAAAAAGATTTTTCTCCAGAAATAGCTAGCTATCCGCCTTCACTATGGCATACAGGATTTACAAACCCAGTGGGTATAACTCGTCTAATTAATTATTTATCACCGAGGACTGAAGCTGTAGGAGAAGAGGCAGGTATATCCCCAATTGGTTCAGTTATGAAACGCATTGATAGAATTTCTCAACGAATAGGTGATCGCTTAGCATTTTTTACAAGTCAGTTTGTCGTTCATTCTCAACTCTGGTTTTTACCTGCCATGCAAGGTCACCCCTTAATAAAACGCATGAGTGCCCTTGCAGGCGTTATTTTTCAGTCACCGTGGTATAGAAAGAATTTTAATGTATTAGCAGTATCATCGAGTGCAGATTGGTCAAAGATACAGGGTGCTAGAGAGCGAACTATAAAAATAGGTGAAGGGACATTTAGTTGGGCATGTCCCAGTGGTAGAGCAAATGATACACTAAAAGCATGCATTTTACGTGAAGAAGCATCTGCAAGGGCACAAGGTAAGGGACTCGTAATTCTGACTCAAAATATGTTACACCTTGGCATTTCGCTAACATGTGTAGATATAGTTGTATTATTAGATTCAGGAGACAAGGTAGATGAGCGTATTCAAAAGATGTATCGTGCACTAACTGAATCAACTAATAAGAAGGGTGGTTTTATTGTTGATATGAATTATTTTAGAACTGTTACTGCAATTATGAATTACCAGATACAGGCCAGTAAGACAAGGCAGAAAAAAAAAGTATATGCAGATAGTGGATTAAAAGAAGCATTTAATTCTATAATTGAAACATATAGTATTGACGATGATCTGGATATTTATGGAATTAATGAGGAAGGTGGTCAATCTAGAATTGAATCTGAAACTATTCCTGAATTGCAGCGTATGCTACAGAAAGCACCAACTGGTCGTTCTGATGGTATAATGATAAGCCAAGTTGGTCAAGCAATGAATCGTGATATAGAAGAAGCACTAAAAGATGCTTACGGCCGAGATTTGGATTTTATTCTAGGCAAACTTGCTGATAATTCAGTTAAACATACTATGCGCGAACACGGTGAGGATATTCAGAAGGCAGAAGAAGAAAATGATTCTGAGGCCGAACCTAAGGCTAAAAAAGCCCCGAAATTATTTCCTGATGAGGTTGAGAAAAATCCAGTAGAAAGACGTAAAGCCTTTATGGATATTTTTAAGACTGTAATGAAACTTGGTATTTTTGGAACAGAGTATAAAACGTTACCTGCACTTATTATAGGCCTTAAAACTGATGCAAATTTAAGAGAAATTATCTATGATACACTTCTTAAACGGGGAACCATTCAGGAGGGATCGGATCCTGAATTTATCATGCACTTAATTATACGTGAATTAGACTATATAGTAGAACAAAAAAAGAATAGTTCTTATAGTGACATGAAGGACGCCTTTAATTCCAAGGAAACAGGAAATAAATTTCAAGAGGTTCTTGAATATATTAAGGACCATTTGACACCAAAGGATAAAGAACGTCAAAAATTTGGTGAAGTATTCACACCCCTTACACTCGTTGATGAAATGTTAAGTAAATTACCTCAAGAAGGAAAGGATAATGTATGGAACAAGAAAAATTATAAATGGCTCGATCCTGCAAATGGCATAGGTAATTTTCCTATAAAGGCGTTTATCGGTCAAAACGAAGGAGAATATAAATACCCTGGTCTATTTGAAGGACTGAAAAAGGAAATTCCAGATGATAAAAAGAGATGTGAATGGATCATTGAAAATATGCTATATATGATTGATATAAATGGAAAGAATAATTTGATTGCTAAGCGTCTATTTGAAAAATTGTGTTCTGGTGCAACTGCAAATATTGAAAAAATAGACTCTAAGATGGGGTTCTTTGCAAACAAACCACTTGAATTTAATGGGAAAGTTGTTAAAGAGTTTGATATAATAATAGGTAATCCACCATACAATCCACCCAAAACGGAAACAGGTTCATCTGGTAATTCTATATGGCAGAACTTTGTAATAAAGTCTCATTTTATGTTAAATGATAAAGGTTATTTACTCTTTGTTCACCCCCCTGGATGGAAAAAACCTACAGATGAATCTTTCAAGCCTGAAAAATTCTCAAGCGGCGATTATACGGGTCAAATTCGTCAAGGACAGGTATGGCAAGTATTAAATAATTCTGGTATATTTAAATTTATATATACAAATGACCAGCGTTCAAAGACTATTGGCAAAGAATACCTAGACAATTTCCCAGCAGTTGATTATTATCTATATCAAAAAGGTGGCGATAAATCAACGTGCGATACAAACAATATATTCTTAGGAATAGTTGAAAGTTCTAAAGGTGTAAGGTTAAATTATAATCTTAAGTATCTGCCAAATCTTATTACAAAACATACACAAGATATATTACATAAAATTACTTTAAAAGAGGGTGATAAACCAAGGTTTGGTAGATTTAGAAATGGTAAGGGATTTTCAGTAGATTCTTCTAAAGGAACATATAAATATATTTATACTTATAATAAAAAGAGTGAGCCTAAATATCAATATTCTAATATAATAGGCGATAATAATATAAATTTAGATAAGGTTATCATGAATTTTGATGGTGGAATAGATTGTTATACAATTCAATATGTTAAAAAAGAAGAACAATTGGGCTCATATGAAATGACGATGTATTCTAAAGTAGAATCTAATAAAGAAGGTAAAAGACTTGAAACATTTTTCAAATCAGATATAGTAAGATTTATTTTTCTTATTACACAATATGCATCTGGTAAAATGACTAAAAATGAACCTCTTGTAGCAAACTCTTTAACAATTCCACCTGAAGGAATATCAGACTATTACAATTTTTTTGGTATTGAAGAACATAAGAAATATATTGAAGATATATTAGCACACTACGATAAATTTAAGGCTCCTAAACGTGCAGTTAAAACAGAAAAGAAAAAAGGTGGTTTCTATAGAAATAAACGAATTACTCGTCGCAAATCAAGAAAATAATCCTCTAACTGTCTGAACAACTGTAGAAATAGGAACTGAAATAGACAAGTCAGTAGAACCAAGCCTTGTAGATGCTCTAATATGGCCATCTTCAATTCTCAGAGACGATCCAGATGAAGCCATCGCGCCAAGCGAATGCTGCTCCTTGAATTTTACCATATTCTGAGTGCGCATGGACAGATTACACGTTGCACAGATGGGCCTCAGATTCTCCACAGTTGTCGGACCCCCATCAGCCTCTGCGATCACATGGCCACAATGAAAAGAATTCATCTTAATATCATTGACACCGCAACAGAGACACTTGGTCTTAGCTATATGGTCGCCGACCCACTTGGCCCATGTCAAGTCTTTTAGGATTTTTGGGATTGTTTTTTTAGGCATTCTACTATTCCCGGATAAATTATCTGCGTATAATAGATGTCAGGAGGACCAAGTAACATACCGATTCAACTAGGAGAGTGTTTTAAAGCTACGCAAAATTTTCAAATTAATATCTTCGGAGGGAAAAAGGAAATATCTAATGGTGACATATTTAAATGCTTTAATCACCATATAGATGAAAAGTTTCCAGGGATTTATGCAAGTAAATATGAAAATGGAGATCAATATGCATTTGGTAAAGAAACATTTAACATGATAGAAAAGGTGGCTTGCCCTACAGAAATTCATACAAATACATATGTAAATCCAGTTGCAAAAGTATTTAATAACCTTGGAGTTGGGCCTTACTCTAAAAAAGGAGGGCGCAGGCGTAAAACGCGTAGATCTCATAAGCGCAAGCGCTATTCTAGGAGGCGTTAGTTTTTTGATCCCTAAACTTTTACAGTAAAAATTGATTCCAATGATTCTCATATTCAGTTTAACCAAAAATGAGTATGAGTATCACTCAGGGACTTGCAGAGCTCAAGCTCTTGGACAAGCGCATCAATAAGTGTCTTACATACGCGGTATATTGGGCTCAAGTGAGAACCAAGACGAACAAGGTGGATGAGTCCGACCTGAAGAAGACTGCGCACTCCGAATACCAGTCATACATGGACCTGGTAAAGCGCCGCGATACAATAAAGCGTGCCATCGTCCTCTCCAATGCACAGACCCAGGTAACCATTGGGACTGGGCCAAAGAAGTGGGTAGGCACCGTTGCAGAGGCCATTGAGCACAAGTCAAGCCTCACTTACAAGAAGAATCTCCTGGATAAGATGGTGAGAAACATCGAGAGAGTAGACGAGGAGTATAAGGAGGCAATGGAGGTTCTGGAGAAGAGGCTAGATGGACTTCTGACTTCAGAGCTTGGGAAGGATGTGAAGACGAACCCTGAGACTATTACGGCCTTGAGGAATAGTTTCATGGAGACAAACAAGGTTGAGATAGTTGATCCGATGGATCTTAAGAGGATGGCAAAGGATCTGGAGGAGGAGATTGACGCCTTTGAGACAAATGTGGATTGGGTCTTGAGTGAGGCGAATGGTAAGACAATGATCCAGCTTGATGAGCCGAAGGTGGAAATTGCAAGCAGAGCCATTCCTAAGGAGGTAAAGACGCTGGTTTGGAATACAACTGACACATCTCACGATAGTGGATGCTAAATAGTAGGGGTCTTAGGGGACTAGGTTCTTAAGAAACGGGGTTATAGGGGCGGAGCCCCTATAGGGGACTAGGTTCTTAAGGAACGGGGTTATAGGGGCGGAGCCCCTATCTTGGCGAAGAGCAAATTGACCGTGGCAACAACGATAAGTTGCACAATTATTTATATCCCCATTCAGCACACAGCCTTCAGGCTTCAGTGTTCAATGATCAATTAAGTGTGCGCAGGACGGTGAACGGAGCACATTCAACGATAACATTTAGGGTTCAAAACATTGCTAAGGTAAGGCTTAGCGGTGTTCAACTTCCAACATTCGATTAAATCCAGGGTAAAGGTAAATAGGAACTGTCAAATCCTCGCGAACCTCCAGGCTGCCAAGATAGGGTTTTTTTTACTTTATAAAGAGCAGCCATGGCCCAGTGCCCAATATGCCTCGAAACATTCAAAGAGGATGAAGCCTATATACCTGATTTAGAATGCCCGTGTGCGATTATAGTGCATCTAGACTGCTGGATACCATGGTCTGGTGGCTGTCTATATTGCAGAGAAACGCCGATTACAGATTATGAAGAATATGTTCTGCCCCCAATAGTTGAAGAGCCGCAAAATAATCAATACATTATACTATACTATAATCCTCATGAGATCTTATGCGTTCTTATTTTGTGTATCGTATTATATTTTTATATTATTATAAAATTTATCTAATAGAAATGCCCTGGATTCCTCCAGAGCGGTGGGTTGTAATTAGTTCATACAGAAATATTCCGCTTCCTATAAAACCAGTTCCCCCACTCCCCAAAAGGGGTGCATCAACCAGGAAAGTGCTTGGGCTAATTGCAAAGAAGAAGTCCGGTCTAAAAAAAGAAGCCGAAGCTATGACAGATGGGCCTAATGGTATCTAAATATTATATAGATTCGCATGATCCGCCGCCACTCAGGATTGTAAAAGGAATCTCTGTATATTTTGAAGGCAATGTATATATATTATATTCAAATCAGGTTCTTTCCGATGGTATAGAAATACATGCAACCGATGATGATATAGAGCTATCGTATCCAGCAGAAAATAAGGTCGTGTTTTCTATGAGAGATAATATAGTTCATTTCATAGTGATAGATGCTATTGATGATATTGGGCGCCAAGGTAAGTCGCCAATGATAAAGACAGAATCAGTTAAATACCCGTGGCGTTCAGAATATGATGGTATTCGTGTATCTAGAATGACTGAAGAGGAATATAAGGACACCATGGTTTCCAGGTCATTGTTTTCTATGGGCTAATATAAGTAAAAAATTTGATTGACTTGTTTTTGAAAGTATAACTACCAAAAACAAGGCATGTTTAATGGAAGGCCATGGACACCAGATGATACTAAGGCTCTATTACAACAGGTAAGTTATAGAAAGAAGGTGGATGAGATTGCACGGCTTCAGAAGCGAACAGTTGCGAGTGTTGAGTCTAAGCTAAAGTCAATTGCTGCAAACTTATATTTCAATGAGCAATTGCCTTATGAGGAAGTTGAATCAAGGACTGGAATTAAGAAGGATGCGCTGCTAGTTAGACGTATAGCAGCTTCTGCTAGTGGTTCACCAAAGACAGAAGTGGCCACGGTCATGGCTATGGCTATGGGTTCCCCTGAGCGTATGCCTGATGCTGAGCCTATGGCTAAACCTATACAAGTAATCACAACCGAAAGCCCATTCGCCCTAGAAAGACTTTCAACCCTACTGATTTCAAGTATACCTTGCTTACTTACGAGCAGCTGACCCCCTGGTATTATCTCCAGCAGTCACGGTAGGACCATTAGTAATCGCATAATTTATTTTTATCGGACCCTCGTTTACTGGCATATGCACCTCTTCATACTTATTGATCATAACCTTTTTTAGTCCCTGAACAATTTCCGGATGCGAGACATCTGTAATTCCCTTGAATCTCAGCTTATACTTGTTCAAGATAAATTCCGGTACTGCGGGTGAAATTTCCATTAAGCGTTCCACCTGTTCCCTTGTAATTTTCAGAATATCTTTAGCCGCAATGCGCTCCACCTTGGGTAAACTTAATTCAATGGTGAGAAACTTAGAAATTTTCTGATACTGAATTGCGGAAATACGATGCGCCTCAGTTCTCTTGGCCCATGCAAAATACGAACCCACGGTTGATAAAACACCCGTGAATAAACTCACTACACCCAGAGCAATTGATGAAACTTGGGGATTTGTAAAAATAGATTGAGAACTCCCGGATAAGAAACCATTCACGGTGCTCAGAATAATTACCGGAAGGGCGATGCAATTTGTATGAACTGAGAAATACTTTTCGCACTCCGTATGAAGCCAGGATAAACCCGCGCTTCTTTCGGCTTCTTCGGCTACCAGAACTTCTAGAGAATCATTCCAGGAAATTATTGGTTCTGTAGTATCTTCCATTCTATATTTTGACACTTTTTAAAAATATATGCATTATGTAGAAAACAAATGTCGACGGTGGTATCCTCTCTTTCTTCAGGCAGTGCGGTTAAGGTGAATAAAGCTACTGGAAGAGTAGAAATTGATGTATCTGGGGGCCCTGCTCCTGGACATTATGAGGGTGATACGTTAAATGAGGTTACTGACGAGTATACCAAGGCTATACAGCAGAGGCATAATAATGCAAATGCTGCTCTAAACAATGTGTATGGCAAGATGAGTAGTATTAATGCGCAGATCGCGGAAGCAAGGGCTGAATATAATGCTGCACAAAATGCAAAGGCAAACCTGCGCCCAGGCACAAATAAGCATACTACGCAAAAGAAAAGAAGTAATGCGGCTGCTGCAACCTTAGCAAGGCTAGGTGCAGCCCCCAAATTAAAGCAGAAAGTAACGATGTGGGGAAGAACCACTAATAGTGCTGCTGCTAAGGCCGAATTAGCTAGAGTAATAAAGGCTAAGAAGTCTGCATGCGGATGGGGCTGGTTAGGCGCTCCAAGGGGTGCAACCGGTGTATGCGCAAGTTCAGCATCCATCAAGGAATGGGCCGAGAAGCAGCCCAGTGTTTTAACTGCACAGGGCGAAGAGCCCTACAGTGGACCTAAGACGAAGCGTGACGGTGGTTCAAGGAAGAGAAAGATGAACAAGAAGTTAAATAAGACCAGACGCAATTAATCGAATCCCACGTTTATTTCTACATCGCGTCTACAAAGTGTCTGCGGTGGAGATGTCTGAAATGCAGATCTAACTCTCTTACTTGTAGGCAGATCAGTAGTCTCGTTAGACGAATTCGTCGTATTACGTGTAGAGCGTGATCTACTTAGCTGCTTCATATGAGTATTCATCTCAGCCTCAACAGTCTCACGATGTTTCTTCAAATATTCAATTACATTTTTTTCGATGGCCCATCTGAAAAAGTTTAATTTGCCCACTGTCGTCACAAACTGCTCAGTCCCAGGAAGCGAGAACATAATTCGCTCTCTTCTGCAAAAAGGATCAAAGAGTTTCTTAGAATACGCCTTCAGCTGACTCTTATAGCTCATGTATACCATAAATTCCTGGCCTCCTAAGATATATCCAATTGTGTGTCGCTTAGCGTAGTTAGTAACGAACCAATCAATGAGCCTGAGACTTATAATACTCGTGCCTTGTAATAATTCCATGATTTCTTGTAAATCGGTTCTATTAGAATAAAATGTCTGTAGACTCATAATGATGAGCTCCTGCTTACAATGAATCTTACGCTTTCGTGTCTGAGTATCGGGCACAGTGCTCTCTATAGCTTCACTTATACTATCCATATACTATGTTCTTTTGCCGATTTCTTAAGTCTTGCTTCTAAAGTAGATATGCTAGGTGGGCACAATCCAGATGCCAGCCTTCTTCCGGTTGTTTCACCCCACAATGCTCCTATAGTACCAGTGCAGGGTGGAGGGGGGGCACAAGAAACATCAAACAAGGGTTGGTATTCTATGCCGCTAGAAATAAAGGAAACCCGAGAATACAAGCCAACCACAAATCATATTGCACTAAAGAAATTTCAGTCCAGATGGAAGCAAACCCTCGGTCCTAATATTCCATCTCGTAGGAAACCCAGAGTAGATCCGCATATTATTACTGGTTCTCTAAATACGAGTAGCAATCCCACATATTTAGTTGCCCCCTTACGAGGCGATGAGGATGCTGCAAATCAGGTATTTTCTTGGGCAAGTGATCTGATGGAAAAGAATGCATCTAATCACATAATCTTCATGGGGCCCCTGGTTGATGATAAATCAAATAGCGTAATTGAAACTGGAATCACGTCGTTACTCTCATTATATCCAGGTCATATTATTTACGTTTCTGAAGAGGTCGTTGAATTACCATCCTTACAAGGAATCTTATTGCAGGCAATTCCGAATACAAGTAAACAATTGGCGATTGGATTTATTCCTGATCAGGATAATGTATATAATAGATCATTCAGGAATTTAGATCAATTGAAGGTTGAAACAGTGAAGGTTCCATTTTCTAAGAGGGCAGAGGAAGAAACAGGTAGTGGTATTTTTCATATTTCATTTAGTAGCCCGAAGGCAATTAAGCATCGTGAAAAGGATTATGATGTAAGGAGTGTTAGTAGGACTATATCATTTAAGGTAAATCCCGGCTGGGTTACACAGCTTGTATATAGAGATGAAATGGATGGTGGAGGCACTAAACGATTTACCCTTGAAAAAGGGTTAGATACTGAAAATTCTCCTGGGATTCCTGGTGATGCTTCTGTTGCGGCTCCTGCTGCTAATGCCCCTGTAGTTGCTCCAGTGGTTGCTCCTGCTCCTGCTAATGCTCCTGCTGCTAATGTGGCTCCTGCTGCTAATGCGGCTCCTGCTGCTAATGCCCCTGTAGTTGCTCCTGCTGCTAATGCCCCTGTGGTGCCTTCGGCTCCTGTGGTGCCTTCGGCTCCTGCTGTGCCTTCGGCTCCTGCTGTGCCTTCGGCTCCTGCTGTGCCTTCGGCTCCTGCGGTGCCTTCGGCTCCTGCTGTGCCTTCGGCTCCTGCTGCTGCTAAGAAATCCAAGGGCGTTACATGGCCTAATGAGCAAGGAAAGGGGCCATTAGAGAAAGTAACAACATATAACACTGGAAATAATAGAACTGAACCAAATAGTGAAGATAGTCATGAAGATAATCAGCAAAATAATGGGCACCCCCCTTCAAAAAATATCAAGGTTGTATCAGACAGTAAAACATTTAAGGTCAGATTCCCAACAGATAGAACAATGGCTAGATGGGAAATGGGCAAGTTTACGAAAAGTGAACGAATGCTTTTAGAAAATCAAGGATTAATGTATAGAAAGGATGCATATCCGTTAATTCTAAAGGCATATGCAGAACATGCTTGCAATAGCGAAGCAAGTACACAATTAAGTGGATCATGCAATATTATTAGATATTTACAGGAAAGCAAACAATTTGAAAAATTTTCTAGAAAAACTCCAAGGATAATTGAGGCAGATGAAGATGAGGATGACGAAGAAGAGGATGAGGCCGATACTGAAGGTGAACACGCAGAAGCTACAAGTGGTGAAGCTACAGCTGAAGATGCAAAAGCTGAAGATGCAAACGCTGAAGCTATAACTGGTGAAGCTACAGCTGAAGCTACAAGTGGTGAAGCTACAGCTGAAGATGCAAAAGCTGAAGCTACAGGAGAACCTGAAAAAGCTAAGGAAACCACTAGTGCAGCAACTACTCCAGTAACTACCCGTATGATTTCCAGGCCAAAAATTCAAGGTGAATTAGCTGGTATTTCAGGAAATAAAACACATGAGAAAAAAGAAGTAAGCGGTGGCGGCGCAGAAGCAGCCCTTGCTACTATGCAAGGTAAACGTAAAGACCAGGAGGATTCTCATATAGTAAATGCTAAATTAGACAATAAAGAATGGTATGTATCTGCAGTTTTTGATGGGCACGGGGGCTCAGAAACATCAAGGTTTTTAGAAGAGAATTTTATTAATGAATTAAATAGCAAGATTACTACTAGAACTACCGAATCATCATTAAAAAAAATCTTAGCATTATTTTATAAAGATCTCGACAATAAAATTAAAAGTATCGCAAATATCTCAGGTTCTACTGCAATTGTTGTAATTCTAACACCTACAAAAATAGTAGTAGTAAATCTAGGAGATTCACGTGCAATTGGTATAAAAGATGGTGCAGTTGTGTGGGAAACAGAAGACCACGATCCATTATTTAATGAAGTAGAACAAGCGCGTATAACTGCAGCAGGATATAGTTATGATAAACTATATGGTCATTTAGATAAAGGTTGTGGTATAAATGTATCAAGGGCATTTGGAGATAATAGATGTAAAAGTTATGAAAAAGCGGGAGTTCCAGCTTCTCCAGATAAACAACCAGTGTCGGTTATACCAGATATTGAAATACATGAAAGAAATACAGTAGATCATATTGTGATTACGTGCGATGGAGTGTGGGATGTAATAAAGCCAACCCTAGCACGCGAAGAAGTAGCTACATGGGTTAATACGAATAAGGCTCTCAGTGCCCAAGAAATAGCAGATGATCTTATTGACAATGCAATTATACTTGGAAGTGGAGATAATATTTCGGCAATTGTTATTAAGGTGACCCCTCCTGCAGATACTGAAACTACTGCTAGTCCAGGGGATGCAAAGGCTGCAGCAGATGCTGCTAGGGCTGCTAGGGCTGCTGCTAGGGCTGCAAAAGGTGGATCGAGAAGATTGCGTGCAAAGCCTAAGAACAGGACATTAAAATTACGATTCATTTATTAAATTCATTAGTTGGCTTAAAAAGACAATGAATGAATTTGTTAATATTTTTGCTGGCGTTTGCTGGCAAGTTTTTGGTTCGCTTTTTTTAAAAAGCCTCTTACACGCGAGGGAACCGGCTATGCCACTAGTGCCTCGTGTATTTATACACGAGGGAAGCCCACTAGGTTGGCGCCCAGACCGAAGCCAGCACCCTGGCGGGCAGTCACGGCCATGGAAGGGGTGAAGGTATCAAGCACTGCAAAGGTGGCAAAGGCAGCCGTGCCAATGGTGAGGATCTCACCAAAGTTGGGCTTCTTGGGGTTGAGCACTAGCACAGCGACGAAAGCCACCACTAGACCCTCAATCAGGTACTTGAGAACAGAGGTTAAAAGGTCGCCAAGGGAAAAGTCCATCTTATACTTGTCCCCTAGATTTTTTGTGCGTAAGATACTTTAAGAGAATTTCATATAAAAGGTCATAGGAAATGTCTGCACCAAAGGAGGATTTTTTAGAGGAAGATCCTGAAATTCGTAGCCAGAAATTCGTGCTTCTATCATTTCTAAGCCCGGAAAATGTCCTTGATAGCAAGGATCAGTTCTTCTTCGGGGAATTTGTAAAGCAGTATGAGATCGATTATAAGATTCGCAACCTAGAGACCTTCCTGGTTTCAATTGTCCGGGGTATTAATGAAAAGTTAACTAAGGAATCTGACAAGATGGATGCATCGGGTGCAGATCTGAGCGGTGTTGCAGCATCCGCTCTTGCAGAGGCCTCCGCCCTTTGCCGTAAGTCTCGTCTGAATATTGGCAATATCCTAGAAACCTACTCAGGCTACGTGAAGGAGAATGATGCAAATATTAAGAAGACCAGCATAAAGGAGGCATATGACGATTTCATGTTCAAGAATCAGACCAAGCTTGAGGAGGCGTTCTTTGCTAAGAACGAGTTCAGGACTAGTATACGTGGCCTCAAGGTCCGGGGAGTGACTGGAACGCACGGCGAAGCCGTAGCCATGTCTAAGAAGCTCCAGCGCAATGATACTATCCACAATATCTTCCTGGGTGAAGTGGGCAAGTGGCTACCCTGGGACCCTAAGCCCCATCAGGTGCAGGATCAGGAATACGCAGAAGACCAGCTGAATACGCTAATGAAGCGCTATAAGGATAATGAGGATGCACGCGATAAGTTCGTAAGCGATCAGCGCCAGGAACTTTCTCGTGGTGCTAAGAAGGGTCCTGTGATTTCAGGCTCTGATGGCAACCCAGTATCCGGGGAATCATCAGAGGGTTGGGGTGCGATGTTTGGTGCTGCACCTGACCTGGCAATTCAGAGAAAGCAGTCGGCCGAAGGCTCTAGCTCTAGCGAAGCTACTGCTACAAGCTCTAGCGAAGCGACAGATCTTTCAGGTAATACTGCTTAATTAAGTATCATACCAATCTGATTATAGGCAGCACCTTCACTAGGAGCCACAATACTTACGCAATTATTACCCTGGCAGAAGGTTCCTTCAGGACAAGGAACCTCCTTCCTGGCGCAAGGCGCATTCAGACCATTGCACTCCTTGGCCGTGCAAGAAGACATATCTGCTAATTGCGGAGGAGGAGTAATAAATCCTTCAGAACAGTAACCACTTGCGCACTTCTGACCCATCGGGCAATGGTTATTTGCTAAGCATGGAAGCCTTGCAGAACCACCCGCCACCCTTGGAGAATATACCCTAGTCTTGGAAAATTGCACCATCATAAGAACACCTACTGTGACAACTATCACTATACTTAATCCAAATGGTAGTCTCATCTGAATAAGAATAAGAATTTTAGACTAAGGGTATACTGGCAATTCATTCCTTAATAATGGAGGTTGGCTAGAAGAACCGCAAAATCCATTCATGCACTGTAATCCATGCTGGCATGTAGGTAAATCTACACCACATCTTACACCGGGCATACCTGCCTGGAATCCCTCATTCCTATAAGGATATACGAATAACCCGTATGCAATACATGCAACTCCAATGAAAAATACAAAATATACGATTTCCATTATCTATTATTAGTATTTGAAATATAATCGGTATAAAATGCAGTATCCATTGCAAATTGTATTATATCACTATAGCGTGATGAAACCCATAAATCCATGTGACCATTATTTATAAATGTATTTGATGGTGTACTCATAAATGCCGTATATAGAAAATAAAGATCACCTTGTAACTTACCTAATGCAATCCATGGAGTTAGACCTGGCACACCTTTCTTAATCCAATAGTATTCCTCAATTGTATAAGGAAATGTATCTGGATATGTGCCTAAATGAACTTCAGGTGCCGAATGGATTGGTCTAAAAATATCCTGAAGAGAATATCCATATTTTTCTCCAAAAAATACTAGAGGAAACATAATATCGGTATCATCTATATTGTCTGATTTGCGAATGCTCAAAATTCGTGAATCAGACATCTAATGGTATTATCTTAAAAAAACTTTAACCTCTCCCCTGGAGCTAAATATAGGGGATCAGCCTCCTTGATATCAAAGGCATCTACCCATTCTTGAAACTGTGGAACTATGCGATCAACTCTATCTTCTGCTGGCGCATGAACGCTCTTAGCAATAGAACGTAATAGCGTTTTTTTTCTATATAATGTTGCCCACGAAAATGCATATGCGCTAAAGAATTTACGATAGGCAGCTTTTATCTGAGTATCGGTAGCTTTACTCTCAGATAATTCACGTTTCAGACAATTCAGAGAAATCTTTACTCCACCAAGGTCCGCCCAATTCTCGCTTGCTGTCCTTTTTCCATCTACCCGTTTATCAAAATGCTTGAATAATCCAAAGAATTTAGTTATCTTTCTAGTCTGCCTCTTAAATGAATTACGATTCTTTCGTGTCCAGGTATCCTTGTATTGACCCGTTGATGTGAACATAGAACCTTCTAGGTCAAATGCATGAGTAATTTCGTGACATATAATAGACCCTAATGCACCATGATTCCATCCTAGTGCGTCCTTAGATGTAGTATCTAAATAAAACGGATATTGTAACATTCCCCAGGGTAAATAAATATCATTTGATTCAGGAAAATAAGATGCATTTGTAATATAACAAGGGTATTCACTATGTATTCTATCAACCGATTTTCCAGTCAAGTCAGATATAGCCTTGGTCCTAGCACTGTGTATAGAACATAATGTATGAAGAAAACTATCTGTAGTATATGTTACAGAGGGCATTGGACTAGAGTTTGAACTACCTAGTATAAATTTCATGCGGTGCAACTTTTCAATTATTTTTACCATAGTTTTCCTTGTTAGGAATGAACTATGTTTCATATAATCAATTGCGCTACGATGTAAGCTAGAAACAAATTGCTCGATATTCGCTAATAGTTTAGAATTCATATGGTGCTTAGAATATAATCCACACAGTGCATCAGGTAGAATTACCTTAGCCATACTCAACATAATATGTTCAGAAGAAGGTTCCTTATTTATTCCACTTAGAGCCTTGCGAAATAATGCATTCGCTGCATCTTTTATTGAAGGCCTCATAACTTCTGGTGAAAAACTAATAAGGTGAAGTGCTAAGAGAGATATAACGGACTCCTGGCTAGAAGAGCATATCCATTGTAGAATTGCCTTGAATTGCTCAGGTGCATTTATTGTCCATATACGCTGTTCCCATCCCTTATCAATATCAAGACCACTCATAAATCCACGCCATTCAAACTCTGACATCCAGGAATTCCATGATTTTCCTTGTTTTGATTCTGTCAGATGTAAACAAGGTTTAGAAAAGGCGCGAACTAACGATGTCTCTGCTTCTATGGCCTTATGTAGAAAAGGTAAACCAAGTTCAATAGCACAAATGCTAACATATTTCTCATATGCCTTCCAGACATCAGTATCCTTGAGTTTAGGATTTGAATAATATTCGTGAGGCAATAAGAGTTTACCAGGGGAGAGGGTCGCTCGAATACGATAGGGGGGATCTAACTCTCGAGAGGGGCTTATACTAAAAATGGTAGGTATAGAACAGCGAACCATCCAGCCTAGAAAGGTGGCAATATCGGCATTTTCTTTGACATTCATTAGATCATGCAAGCATACTTGCAAAAATTCTTCCTCCTTTTCTACAGTCTTATTCTTCCAAATGTAGCCTAGAAGCGCTAGATGCTCGCTGGCTGTAGTTGGTGTGATATTTTTCCTTGAATATTTAACATCAGGTAAACTGTGTAAAATTTCTAAAAGTTCCTTATCAGTAGTAGCACTTGCCTCATCCATTACACTATAGTGGCCTCTCCATTCGGATATCTTATGAGACTTCAACCAGGATTCGTTGACTGCTAAATAAAAACTCTTGCCTGGATGTTTCCCTAATTTTAACCGGGGCCACTTGTGTGTGGCCATCACTCTGATTTATATGCATATTTTGCCTTAGAGAAGAAATACATGACATTGTGTGATTATTGCGTTTTAAAATCTTGCTTTTTAAAGTTTTTGTGAGGGTAGAATGGCGCTCATAGAGCGCAGATTTTGCGATAGGCAGACCCAGAATTAATAATTTATTCATTGCGGGCCTCCTTCTAAAAGTTACTGGGAATTTTTATTGTTTCCAGTTCTTCCCACAATTCAAGCAACTCACAAAGATCGTCATCGGCTCATCAGCCGACCTTGTCTGCAGCTCATAATATGAGCAGAGCTTCTTCTTGCACTGCGAGCAACGGAACCTATCCGTCGCCATGGCCAGATTACCCTCCAGAATACGCTTATCACGACGAAACTGCTGATCCTTCAGATCCTTCCAATTTGCAGGATTTAGCTCATACGGTGTCCACTTGCCAATTGAATCAAGACTAAACTCTCCATCCTTCCAGCGCTCAATCAGGCTCTTATTTCCAACATATGAATTAGGCTGGAAATTAGTGAGTGTGCGCTTTGCAATCATCTTATAAAGCCACTTGAATGTATCGTGATCCCATGTCAGAGGAACCATATGCTTCTTTGCATCCTCAAGAGTCGCATTATAAATTCCGCGCTCAAGATCGCCAATATCATCCTCGTCACAATGCTCACTTAGCAGAGAATGAAATACATTAATAATACTAGTTCTAATAGGATTATCGGTTGCCTTAGTCTCAGCCTCAGGCTCTAGAACTGACTTGAACTGAAACTGTAGCTGCTGAGGATCAATCTTTGGGATCTTTCTGCTAATCCTTACACGCGGGGCTTCCTCCTCTAGCTCAATTGCCTCCTCTAAGTCATTCGCATCTTCCGCTGCATCTAGATCAACCTCCTCCTCTTCTACTTCATCCTCCTCTGCCTCGGCCTCAGCATCAGCCTCCTCATCAGCATCCTCATCCTCATCCTCCTCTAACTCCCCAGAACATGCCTTCTCATAGAATACCTCATAATCTGCTGGGAGAAATGGATCAATAAAGCTCGCCGATGTATCCCACTTATTCTTACTTGAATGGGACACTAGTAGAATGCTACCATAAATCTCAGCTACCTCACATGGAGGAGGTAGCTGGTGCTGAGAAAGCTCAGACTCCTTCCCTGTAACATAACCAAACATAGTAATACGCTTTGGACCATAGGGATAAGATACGAGAACCGTTGGCGCAACCTTCTTCTTTAAGAAGACCTGGATATCCTTGAGAGTAGGTTTTGCAGCTGCATGCTTCACGCGGGCAAGGGATACATCGCCGTCAGGTTTTAGTTCAAGAGCTGAGAATGTGCCGGCCATCTATATAGTGTATAGCCTCACGCTTAAATCCCAGGCATTCAAATTTAGTAGATACAATGAACGCATGTATAAAACGAACTTGGACAAAGGGAATATCTATTGAAAGTGAGCTTGCAATAGATATTTGGGATTCAGGTTCTCATAAATATGAGAGATGGCCAGATGGTGATGTATGTTGGAAAGTAATATCAAGAGAACTCACGTCTACTGGCTTTTCAGAGATTCTTGAGAAGATGCCTGAGTGGTTTGCACCTGGACAGGTGCTACACTGGGCGCGGGTTCCTTTACTCCTTCAGGGTCCTTCGCAGTATCAGTTGGGGCAGTGGAGCGTAGCTGTAGAGAGTCAGATGCAAGCACAGGCTCAGGCTCAGGCGAAGCCACAGCCACTGCCACAGGCTCAGGGGAGGCCACAGGCTCAGGGGAGGCCACAGGCTCAGGCGAAGCCACTACAGGGCCCCGAAAAAATGGGCGCCAGGGGAGGCAGGCAGCAAGGGCCACAGGGACACAT